>Ga0066865_10000034_pt1 | contig 27857 bp, 42 predicted proteins | sample ETN01SmetaG_2_FD_66433 | JGI IMG/M metagenome (GOLD analysis project Ga0066865, IMG submission 66433) | Marine microbial and viral communities from oxygen minimum zone, Eastern Pacific Ocean - ETNP2014F12-01SV265 | ecosystem: Environmental > Aquatic > Marine > Oceanic ...
CGTTTGAAATCATCTTTGGACACCCCTCGGTCGTGAATCTTGTCCAGTTCGACACACAATCGATCTTTGTCGTGTTTACACGCGCGCCAAAAACTCACCAGGGGTTGAAACTTGTCGTTGAGTATCAGTTTGGTCCGTCGGGTATCGTGGAGGTGAAACTCGAACGACCCACCACCCGTGAACGGGGAGACGACCTCCGAGGTGTCGAGGTGTTCTCGATCGACGATGTCCAGTAGGGTTTTACACGCCCGTGTTTTCCCACCTGGATATCGCAGTGGCGATTTCATGTTACTCAATATTGAGATATCTTTAAGTCAATACAAGACTGAATTTGGCAAGACTAAAAGTGTCTCTTTTCCCGTGAGGTATATCGTTTTTTTACCGATATATTCTACCGTCTGCCAGAGCGGTATGAACCAGCCGTTGTACAACGCTTGCGCGAGCATCTTGTGCAAGCCCTCCTTGACCACTATCGAGTTGGATTTGTTATTTTTGCCGAATTTCACATGCTCGTTCGCGTGATCCTTGTCACACACGTAGAGTCCGCTTGGGATGAAAAGTCCTTTAGGGTCCTTTTTGTACCATCGCTGTCCCTCGAGGACCAAAATCATGATGTGTCTATCGAATTTTCGCGGCGGTTCGTCGTTCCCATTTATAGACCAAAAGACTGCTATCTGTGGGCTCCCCTCGCCGCGGGTGACCTTTTTAAAAGATAACTGAGTTCCTAATATCTTGAAATCACTCTGTCCCTGGTGACACTTTTCGAATCCTTCCCGTCCCTTGGTCAGTTCTTCAAAGTGCTCGTCAGCCCTAGTACCCCCGTTCAGTCCCGACCCGTCCCGACCTTCCAATAACCTCCGGTCGCAGTTGCATCGATTGTATAATTCAAACAACATATTCTTGTGTTTTCGTAATTCTTGTACGATTTCGAGGATTGAATAATTGAATTTCAATTCCACGTTGTTTAACATGATATTCGATTCGTTCCAGACGACGCGCGTGAGATTTGGTTCCACCATGTTTAGCATGTTCTAGAACGCACATCACGTCTTTAATTCGTTTGGTATTTTCTCCGGGTCATCCAACGAGTACGGACTCGGCTCCAACTCGCGAATGTTCACGGGTTGAAACGCACACGTGACGGAGAAACTCGTCTTCGTGTGGCTCTTCACTCGCACGCGCATGCGCTGTCTCACCCGAAATTCCGGAACACCATACCCAGCCGTGTCTTCACCCAGGTGATACAACCCGTAGCCCTCGATCTGAATGTACGCGTTCCCTTTGTTTCGGTAATACCTTTGAATGGAGTCGTCGTCGACGTCTATGTACTGGTCCCTATAGAGGGAATTTCTTTGTTTCAACTTCACGAGTTTGTGTCGGGTGAGGTTGGGTGGAAGGTTGGGGATGCGCACCAGGTCCAGATGCGGGAACGTCCCCGTCCACCGACCGCGTTCCCATTTGAGTTTCCCCTGTCCCCAGTCCGGTGTCATGGCTTTTTTGATTTCTATGTCCCCGTACCGACACCGAAGGTCGTTTCCCTTGTGACTGTGCCCCTCCAAACGACACGCCTCGCGGTTCACGTTGTCGTAACACTTGCGCTCGTACCGTCGACCGGACCTCGACGACTCCGACCCGTTCCTCGGGAAGAACGAGTGTCGTAGTGTGTCGTGTATGCTGGTAATTTCTCGTCTCAGAGTGCGTAACATGTTTTCCATTCACCTGCGTTAGTTCGACAGTCTTCTTTTCTACGTACACGGTAAATGTCTAAGCAGGAAGAGTACGAAATTGAAGAAGGTGAAATTGTCGAGGACGACATTCTGGTCGACGACGACGAAGAAGAACTCTCGGAGGAGGAGGAGGAGATGGTGTACGACGACGAAGACATTCCGGACGTCACCGACCTTCTCGGTAGCGTGTTGATGACCCCGGACGGCGACACGGTGTGCTCCGCGCTCTGCGCCATCGCTCAGGCGATGGACATGCAAAACAAGATTTTGATTAAGATTTTGTCCAAACTCTCTTAGAGAGGTAAATTTAATGTGAGGTAAGATCATCATGACGACGGCGGAGGAGGGGAAAATGCATTTCGTTGATAAGGATGCCGATCGTGAAGAGTCTGAAATGGAAACATATTATACGAGGATTCAGACCCTTGACGCTGAAACACTCCTTCGGTACGTGGCGTGGCTGGAACACAAGTGGTGGCTGACCCGAGAGCGTGCCGACATACACTACGCATGTCGACTCGGGTACGAACAATTCTTCGACCACTCGGAGTTGACCAATGGGTTCCCGAAACACGCGGTCATCACCACGGTGGACGAGAAGCGATCGAGGGAGATTCGCATCCTCAAGAGCGTGGGGGCGAGGATCAAGGCTTTGGACATGGCGGAGTACAGGCTCCCGGACGATGACTTAGAGTTGGGGGAGCGACACACGCGATTGATGAAGCAGGTGAACGATGCGTTCAAGAACGTTCGTCTTCACGTGATGCACGCCCAACGCATCACCCAACCGCGCGAGAATCCGCTCAAGTTTGACATCGACCCGGAATATTTCGACGGCACCCCCATGCCCATGTTAGAGTCCTCGCTCAAGGAGATGTCGCCGTACCAGAGAGCGATCGTGGGGTGTTTGGCGAAACTGTACGAGAAGGGAATGCGTCGATACAAGGACAACGTGTGCGTGCAGCGTCTGTCAGAGGGGAAACCCACTCGCGCGTGGATGCCCGTGTTCACGATTCAAGAGTTCGTGTACCACGTGGCGTCCAAGGAAGACAATTACGAGATGTGGAAGGATCTCACGAGTAAGGGGTCGGGATTCAAGGATGTCATCAACCACCTGACGAATTGCGTCGATCATCAATTTCCGGAGATTCAAAAGAACCGTCACGTGTTCTCGTTCAAGAACGGTCTCTTCAACGTCAAGGAGTGGATACCGTCCAAGGGTGTGTACGGGTGTCGCTTTTACCCGTACGAGTCCAAGGAGTACATGGCGTTGGATCCGACCATCGTCGCTGCGAAATTCTTCGATCAGTATTTCGATGAATACAACGTGGCGGATTGGTTCATGGACGTGCCGACACCGCACATGCAAAACATCATGAACTACCAAGGGTTTGACGAGCAGTCGTGTCGATGGATGTATTGTATGGGCGGTCGTTTACTGTTCGATGTCAATGACCTTGACTCGTGGCAGATCATCCCCTACCTCAAGGGTGTGGCGAGGTCTGGTAAGTCCACCCTCATCACCAAAATTTTCAGAAAGTTTTACGACAGTGAGGACGTTCGAACGCTCTCGAATAACATCGAGCGAAAATTTGGTCTGTCGAGTATTGCGAACGGATTCATGTTCATCTCACCCGAGATCAGTGGTGAGTTGCAACTCGAACAAACGGAGTTTCAATCCCTTGTGTCCGGCGAAGACGTGTCGTGTGCGGTGAAGAACAAGGCGCCCATGAATATGACGTGGAAGACGCCGGGCATCCTGGCTGGGAACGAGGTTCCCGGGTACAGGGACAACAGTGGGTCCATCCTTCGAAGAATGTTAACGTGGAATTTCGGGAAGACGGTCAAGGACGACGTCGTGGATCCTCACTTGGACCAAAAATTAAACGACGAGTTACCGGCGATCCTGTACAAGTGCGCACTGGCATACATGGATTACAGTCAAAAGTTTAGCGGGAAGGATATCTGGAACGTGACACCTCCGTACTTTAAGCGCGTACAGAAGCAGGTGGCGATGAATGTATCGTCGTTGACAAACTATTTAGAACAACCGGAGGTTGTCTACGGGAAGGAGTTGTGTGTGCCACAAAAGGTGTTCGTGATGCAGTATAAGAACCACTGCACGCTTAATAACCTCGGGAACCCTAAGTTCAATCCAGATGCGTACGCCGGTGCGTTCAACGCCCGCGATCTCACGGTTCAGAATGCGACCATGGTGTGGCAAGGGAACCATTACAAGAACGAACCATTCATATATGGGCTGACCATAGAGTTACAAAATTAATCTCATGTAATACCAGAATGAAAAACAACATTCAAAATTTCCTCAAGGCGTCGGGTGTGACGGTCGTTAAGGACACCAAAGCGCGACCACCCCCCGTGCGCGCGATCAGGAACAGAAGGATGGACACGCCTCCGCACACACCTCGTCGAACCGTGCCTCGACCGGTTCGTGCGGTCAGTGCGTCGCCAGTGTCAACGTCAACGCGTCGCTTGTCCATGTCCCCATTCAAAACTCCACAGAAGAATGCGGCGAGGAGGGCACCACCCACGACGCCGCCGCGTCCGAAGCCCGTGACGGGGAAACTGTCGATCACGCCTTTCGAATACAAGTTGGTGAATATGAGTTCGAGGCACGAGGGCGCGAACTTGCGACTGCGTTCGGCGTTGGTCAAGAAACCGAAACTCACGTTTGAACCGTTGGTCCACGGGCGAAGGCACTACCGAGTTCGAATGCAGACCACGTACGCGATGCGAGGGGTTCAGACGCTCGCGAAACACGACGCAGGGATCTCGAAGATCGCCGGGAGCGCGAGCGAAGCCGATATCTCCAGCCTTCGGTTCCGCGTCGAACTCGTGGACGAAAAGTCGAAGTCGTACGCGGTGGACGTGTACGCATACAAGACCGGTTCGGTGCGAATCACTGCCGCGGTACCCAAAGACGACGTCAGCGTGCTCTCCAAGGTTCGAGATTGGGCGGTGTATAATTACCTCCCGAGGCGAAAGGTGCTCTTGGCTCGGTTACAACTCAGGAGTGTGAATGCGCAGTGGAGACACAACGGCACGTTCAACCCGTCAACCGCGCTGCGATACCTTCACAACACTCGAAAGAATGCGTTGAGTTACGAACCGGAGATGAAACAATATTTCATCCAGTTCAAAATCAGAGAACACACCGTGCAACTGTACCCGGGAGGAAGCGTGACACTGACCGGTTCGAAATCACTCGAATCGGTGAAGCGTGGGTACGCCGCGGCGAACGTGGTCGTGTACCAAATGTTCAGAGACGGTATCATTCGAACGTCGAACAAACCGTTCGAGTCACCCAAGCGTCCGAAGAAAAAGGCTGCGCTGCAGTACGCCCCGACCCTGTCGTGGGTGGGCTCGACCCTTCACGTCGGTTCGAAACCGTGTACGTCCAAACACGTCAAGAAGGCGGAACTCGTGGCGGTGGCGAAGAGTCTTGGAATCATGCACGAGAAGATGAAGAAGGAAGACTTGTGCAAGGCGATCCAACGCGCGTACCCGAAGAACGGCGGATCGCCTTTGAAGAACAGTCGGGTACCGGCGCGACCCGATCTCACGGCGAAGGGTGTTCGGAACGATCTCATCTCGATGTTCGGGAAGACGTGGATGAATTCGTTCGGCAAACGCGCGCGAAAGGATTTGCCCACCGACGTGAAGAACGTCATGAAGGCGCTGTCTCTGTTGAAGGGTGATCATCTCAACGTGTACGGACAACCGAAGAAGACGATCGCGGACGCACTGAAGAGATACCTGGTCAACGTCTTGAAGGACGCTCGTCGTGACAGGTACACGCAGGAGATCTTGTACGAAACGATCGTAGCAGGTGCGTGAATATAAAAAAGTCACATATACCAGATGACGAATTACATCTTAACTGGAACACTCACTGTCGCCGGAGATGCAAATATCTCTGGGACGGTGTATGATGTGAAAAGTCTTGGTGCGTTGGTAAAACTATTGAGACAAGGGGGGTACAAAGATCTCATGGAATTGACCGACAATGAAAGAAGCATTGGTAAATTGGATCTCGACGGTGATCTTATTTTAGTGACGTTCGAATGTGGACCAGAAAAATCGAATCTGCTCGTGCAAGGAAACACTACAGCACTGCAAGTGATAAGTTTAGAATAAAAAAACTCTAGGATTATTAATGTTCAAGTACGTACGAAGAAAAATTCTCACTCGACTGAAGGAATTTGAACTTCGTGGACGACCGATCGTCGTCGACGAAAATCAAACCGTGTGGCAACAGTCCATACACGACAAACTCGTGGAGTGTCTCATCGAAACCGCGTGCGATTACATCGAGTGGGGACGACACAGACGAGACGGGAAAGTGATGTCGAGGTTGGAGCGAGCATACATGTTCACCCCCGACTTTTACGCGAGCGAGGACCCACGGGCGTGGTTGGAGGCGCACCGAACCTCTGACGAGCACGAACTCATACTGTACGTGTTGGAACATTATGAATTCATGGAATCGGGTGTGCACAGTGACAAAATCACCTACATCCTCGGCGCACTGACGCACGACCGGGAATTTAATTTTTCATAGGCTCGGCGATGCGGTTGAGGATGGTGGTGTGAAATCCCCAGTCGTACTCTGGAAACTCCTCTTTGATCATCTGCGACACGGCGAGCGCGCGGGACAGTTGGGACACCTTGGTCACCTCACTCTCCGTCTCGAGGCGACGAAATTCCGTGTCGAGTTGTTTGAACCGGCGAATGCGTTCGGGTGTGATGCGGTCTTGTTGCATCGCCTGTTCTGGATTCGTGGGCGCTGCATCTTTGTTCTCGAGGGCGAGGAACAGTGCGATGGCGATGAATATCAGTGCCAGCATGTACTATAAAAACTTATTTTTTTTGAATCATTGCAAAATCTTTAACAAGTCGTTCACCTTCCACACGTGGTTGTAAAACTCCTCGACACACTCCACGCTCGATGGGTTGACGATCTCTAATTCTACTTGGTAACTCACGTCCTCCTCCGCGTCCGGGTCGGAGGCTTCGCCCCTCGAGATCGTCATGTCGATGGACAATCCCTTACGGACGAACGACACGCGCTGTTTGATCTTCTTCCTGTTCATCTCGTACTGTCCCATGACGGGCGTCTCCATACTGACGGCGAATCGAACGTCCAACGGTGCCCCCGCGTGCGTGAAATCTTCCTTGAGGACGGGCGATTTCTGCACCATCAACTGTTTACCCGTCTCGCCGTCGACGCTGATTCGAATCCCGTACTCGTCGTTGTAATATACGTCCGTCGTCGACGCGCGCTGGGACTCCCACCCTTCGTATTGACGGAGTCCCGCCATGAGAGCGTTGAACGTCTCGGCGCCGACGTTCGTGTCGAAATACGTGCCATTTTTCCGCCCCAAGCGTATCTCGACCTCGACGTGAGATACACTTTTGTATTGTTCGAACACGTCGTGTGTGGCGTCGACGATGGCTTGGACGTCCATGGTACTTGTATGTCAATCTCACGTCGTGTTTAAGTAGATCATCAGGTAATGCCCGTCCATCTCTGGCTTGTCCGATTTCGTCACGGTGTCGTCGTCGACGAGTGACCACTCGTCGTTTGAGTCACGAACCATCGCGGCGTAGTGTCCACCCCACTGCACACCACCGTGTATGGCGGACGCGACGAGTGTGTACGAGAGCCCACCGATCTGTATCGTCAACACCGGTTTCACCCGACTCTTCTTGTCGAACGACACGATGAATATCTTTGGCATTTTCGTAAACACCGATCGCGTCGACGCGACCCTGTGCCCGTCGTAATCGTCCAATATCGTCCACTCGACCGTCTTCGCGAGCATCTTCTTCATGTCACTGGATCCATCGTCGCTGAGAATGTGCACACCGAACGTCTCCTCTTGGTCCGACCGACCTCCCGGGAACACGGTCTCTTGTTTCTTCGTGCCGTAGAACCAATGCTTGATGCTCGGCACGCTTCGCTCGAGAATGTCGATGATACACAACACCGCCTCTTGGACGTCGTGTTGTCGTCCAGGGTCGAACCTGGGAAATTGTTGGGTGAAGGCACGCAAGAGGATGACGGGATCTATCGGGTAGTTGATGTCGTCCCAGTACCCTCGAACGAATTTGGTGTACAGAGTCGTGAACGCACACTCACCCTCATACCCGACTCGCATGAAATGATCCGTGAGAGGCGCGACGTGTAACAGGCATTGGAGGGAGGTGTTGAACCAACACGTGTTACCGGCGTTTACCAAACCGCGAGTCATCTATCTATAACATCGATCGCGCTAAGTCTTTAAAGTCCTCCAGTTGGAGGTTCTCTTTGATGTTCACGAGCGTGCGATAATACGTCCGTCTGTTGTTTGGGAAATTTTTATCGGTGCGTTCAAACTGTGGGATCCACGCGTCTCGGTGGGCGTCGTACGCGCACTCGACCACCATCCCACTCTTGAACCACGCCTCGTTCGCCGGTGTGTCTAACTCGTACACGGGTTTGCCTTTGTCCTGCAGGTACATTCTCCACACCGTTCGGGTGTGATCCCACTCTAATTTGAAATCGATCGTATTCTTCTCTAGATTTTTGTATTTGAACATCGTCTCATGGGTGCCCATCTTCACGTGCTCGCGAACTGGAATGAATATCACACCGTCCACGTCCACCCCGGACAGGGACGGCAAGTACTCGTCCGCGAATCGCGCGAAATCCGCAAACACGTGAAACTGTTTCAGCCGGAGTTTGTACGGATCGTTCGTCATCGATATCACTTGGGTCATGAATTCTTCCATTCGTTCGAGTCGTTGTAGAAAGTCGAGGTGCCCACACGCCGCGCCGTTCATGTATATCGCGTCGAACACGTAGAGGTGTGCACCCAAGAACTCGGCGTCGAGGATCGTACCGTCGTACGCCTTCGGACCCAATCGAAGGGGGATCTCGACGATGTCGTACGCGCGGTTGACCATGAACACCTTTCGCTGTTGACCGATACGGCAAGCCACGACAAACTGTCTGAGCCCGTCGGTCTTCTCGGTGACGACGTAATCGTTCGACGTCAACGTACGAAAGTGTCGTCGCTCGATGCTGATGGGTTGGCATCCCGGGAACCGGTCGGGGTTGCTTCCGAACACCCACGACACGAAGGACACGACGTGCGCGTGCACGGGGGAATCGCGTGGAACGATCATGTGACTGTCTTACAATAACGTCAAGTCTCTAAGGGGGTGGGTGTGTTGGCACTTGTTCTGACACCTGAACTTTGTAAAATGTTCGACACACACTCGTGGGCGAACGTCATAGTCACAGTGGCGGCTGTGTATGCGACAATCTTGACATTGGACTCGCGTAATTTTTCAAACATCCGACCGGGTTTACCCGCGAAAATCTTGTCAACCTTTTTACGGACATTCTTACAATTCATCACCCAGGTCTTCGCTTCGGTGCCGTTGATGGACCAGAGACTGGGTGACTCCTGTTTTCGAACGTCGGTGTCGAACTCGAGCGCGCGCTGGTGCATGGGTTCGGTCGTGTTCTCCTTGGTCACCTTCGAGAATCGATCCCAGTCGATCTTTTCCTTCGCCGCCGGGAACACGAGGACGCCGATCCCCTCGAGTGCGCGATCCTTACAAAAGTAATCAATCGTCGCCTCGTCGATGTTGACACCGTAATGAATCATGACTATGCGATCGCACGTCTTCATGCGATCTTGAATCACGTCCGCGATTTCGAACGGGTCGTCGTTCACGAAACACAGTTCATTCTGTATGCCCGCCCGAATCGTTCGGATGTTCAACTTGAGCACGGTGTGAAGGGTCTTCACGTGCGCGGCGGAATTCCTGGTGACGATGACGGTGGTGAACTTCATTTACATCATGCTACGGTCTCGCTTTTAAGCCGGTCGTCCATTTTAGCCACGAAAGGTAAGTTGCCGACGTGTCCGAGCGTCGTGTGCACGTGCGCGTACACCTTTCCACCTATCTGTTGCCATCGTCTCGAGAAACTGTAATCTTCGCTCAGGTAACGCTTTGAGTCTGGGTCTATCATGCAGTCGAACAGGGCGTAGTAGTTTTTGAAATCCGCATTCTGATGATCGTTGACGCAGTACAGTTGGGGGTAAGCGTCGTGCATTTTCGTGACGACGTCTCTCTTGATCAAGAGGAACCCCGTGGCGGCGTCGAGCACCTCGACGAATCCGTTGTCCACCGGACGACTGGACGCTCCGAAATTTATCACCAACGATGAACTCAACATGATGGGCGATCGCGTGTCGTCTTCTTTCACCGCCTTGTCCAATTGGTCCCACATGATGACTTTCTTCGGGTACACCGCACAACTCACCTCGTGTCCTCCCTCGAGCAGAGAGATGACCGATTGTGGGTCGAACTCGATGTCGGCGTCAATGAATAGGAAATGCGTCGCGTCCGTCTTTTGATAGAACCTGGCGAGTGCGACTTGGCGAGCCCTCTGAACCAGGGATTCGTTCTCGGTGGTGTCCAGGTACATTTGGATCCCCTTCTTCATGAGAAGGATCTGTAACCGAACCATGGACGTGAAATATTTGTCGAGGCATTGTCCGCCATAGCAGGGGGTGCTGACGAAAAGTTTGATTTCTTGTGACATGGTTTATTGAAATTACATTTTAGACTCTAAGTGGGTTTTCATTATTGTCTCAATCTTGTTGAGGGTCGGAACACTGAGACCACACACCTCGCACACCTTCGCCTTGGACACGTGCTCGCGCATCACCATGTAAATGCACGTCGACGCCACGCTCTTCGGCGTCTTCGACATCAATTCCACACAATCCTCGACGTCCGTGCACAACTTGTTACACTCGAAACGCTGTTCCTTCGTAGGTTCGAAATTGTTCAACAGTCGTTGCATGATGTCTCGAGGCTTGGTCGCCGACGACGTCTGCTGTGGCTTCTGTTCCACGTTTCCTCGCAACACGTCTCGAACCAATTGCGCCGTGCGCGTGACGTCTTTGACGTCGATGTGAAACATCAACGCTATTTCCTCCGCACTCCGTGGGAAGGAGTGATGCTTACAACTCAACAACACACAGTTCGCTTTCACACCCTTCCGAACACCCCCCCTCGTCAGTTTTTCGCCGGTGAAAAATTTGTAGAATCGCTTCGCATCCGTCAAGATGTTCTCGGGCAGGTGCAGGTGACACGCCTCGTCTATCTCTTTGTACGCGTGGTAGAGCGTTCGATCCTTGTGATTCATGCTCATGTGTAAGTTGATCCGAGACAGTCGACGGTTCTCGTATCTCGAAACCTTCTTCGCCGTCGTCGACATCACGGTCGACTTACCCCACGACGCACTGAACAAATCCGGATTCGCGTTCGGGTGAATGCATCGGCTCGGGTCCGATACCCGACCGTCATCCGTGATTCCACTCGTCCACTCGGGAGTCTGATCTATGTACGTATCCTCGACGAGCCCACACACCGAGCACGTGGGTAACCCTTCCGGACATATCACCTTGACACCGTGACATTCCACACAAAAATTCTTCACCGTGAGTTGTGCCGGCTTTTCGTTGTTTCCATTTGTTTTTAAGAGTGTGTCTACGTCAGACCAAATTGCAGCCAGCATGTTGGTACTGTAGTCGGGTATTGAATTTTTAGGGGATGGGCGCACCTGAGACAAGATTTTCCTTAATGATTACAGCGGGCGGCTAGCAGCGAGCGATGGCGACAGTGGATAGCGCGGTATTGGTCGTTGTATCCCCCTACTACGTGTCGCGATGTGATATTGATAGAGTAATAAAGGCGATATATCGCCAAATTGGGGGATTGCCGATGCCAGCGCTGTAGCGGAAGGGGCGGGAGGGCGCATGGGCTTCGGCTTGTAGACGACGTGCTGCCGCGGAGGCTCTGGCTCTTCCCCGTCCGACGCGTCCGGTGGCGTCACACACGGAGTCTCGTCACTGCCCTCGAGTCTGATGTCGAATATGCTCCTCCGCGGTTTCCGCGGTTTCCGACTACCCCTCTCATGGTATTTTTGCGCATGGGAGGCGACCTGCGTGGGCGTGCGCGAAGGCACGTACATCCTGGACAGATCCTTCCACCGACCTTTTCCCAAGATGGCGAGTCCGTCCAAGAAGGCATTGTGTTCGTCCAACGTCCATGGCGTCGACGGCTTCCGGGTCATGGTTGGCACGCGCGTATCTGACGCCGGACCGAGGGGAATCTTTTTTGGCGGGAAAATCAATATTTTGAAATTTCAATTTTTGATGACGTTTAGGGTTTAAGGTGCCCACCACGCGTCACACCCCGACGCGATGTCCGCGGTCTTTGACGAACTAACGAGGGTTTTGGCAGAGCGAGAGGAACTCGCGAGGGAATACAAAAGGCTAAGGGGACTAGAAGAGCAACTCGACGCGGTGCGAGCGGAGAATAAGAAACTTATCACGCGCATGACGTACGGGATCGTCGAACTGCAAAAACTGCATAAAGAACGGAAGGAACTGCGTAAAGAACGGAAGGAACTGTCTAAAGAACGGGATTTTTATAGGGAAAAGTGTTTCCAATTACTAGATTGTGAAATTTCAATTTCACAACATACATAAGCCTACGACCCCCGCCACCGTCGTCACAATCCGACGCTCATGAGTGAATTGACCCCCATCCAAGCGCCTCTCCAACAAATGATCGGATTCGTGGTCCAAAATCTTGCTAAGTATGGGATCTCCCCGGTCGAGTTGACACCGAAAGATGCTAAGACACTGTGGGAAGAGGGACTCATCTTGCAGCAAACGTTCGAGTTCAAAAACGAGGTGAGTGCGGAAGACGAAGATACTGTTAACCGGGCGTTACACAAAGCAGGTTGGGACACAGAATGGAACTCGGATGGCGATGCGATCTGTCTCTGTGTGACGCTGGACGGTTGGGATTTTCACGACGAGTCGGTTCGGTCTTCCGAAGTGGAATGTTACCTAGCATGTAATTAAATAAAACCAGTCTTTTTGCGTTCCTCCGGAGTCTTGATACCATACATGATCGCCAAAAACAAGAACGTCGAGATAATCGCGTACTCGATGTCTTGCGTCGCGCTGAACGCGATGGCGACAAGAGACACGTATCTGAACACTCGACTGTCGAACATAGTCTTCAAATTTTTGGGGACGACGATGGCATTGCCCGAAAACAAGCCTTGGTAGAGAATGATGAGCGTGAACAGAATGGGCTGCGCCTTGATGAGGGCTTCTGTCGGGGCGGTGACCGGGGACAGAAAGTTCTTGACCATTAATGATTACACAGAAATTAAATTTAACAACGTCTCAACCTTCCTTCTATGATCGGACGACACCATGAGTGAGGGTGTCTCGAGTAGTTGGAGAATGCGATCGTTGTCGTCACCATCGCGGCTGGGTGTTTCAAAATTTCGAATGTAATCGGCGACGACATACACGACGCCATCTGCGAATTCTTCCTCCGCCATCTCGTACCAACTGTCCTTGTCCGTGCCCCACGTCTGTGGGTTGTCTCGGGTACGGACGCCGTGTCCGTATTTGTTCCTACCCAACTGTAACCTCTTACGAATGAATTCCATGATGGTTCATCATGTGACAGACCTTTTAAATGCGAGTAAAGTCCCGAGACCGACCAAGACGACGACCTGAAGCGTGTCCAACACGAGCGGTCCTAATCGAACGAGCCTATACCCGAGAGCGTGGCATAGATTCTTCTCACCCCGGTTACCCTTTATTTTCGCGAGTGCTTCGGGACACGGCAGAGCGTTCCTGTTGGTACTCTTCTGCTTCGTCATCACATTGTCCTCGTCCGTCCAAAACGCATTCAATCCGTCTATGACCTTCTTCACACCGGGTATGCGCGATGAATCCATATCGAAATGATCAGAGTATTTGTGAAGGAGTGCCTTTCGCGCGCCGTCGCGGGTGACGAAATACGCCGCCGCGGACGCGGACAGGCGACCGGGTTTCCCACCACCCTCGGGACAAAATCCATCACAGTGAAGGAAGAGGAAATCCCAATCGATGTTCCCGTGTGTGAGTTTGTCATCCAGGTATCGTCGATCGATGAAGAGTGGGTAGGCGTCGTCTTCGAGAATGAGTGCGACCGGGCTGATTCCATTCATGAGAAAATGTTCGAGTGCCTTCAGGTGAGAGTAACAACACCCGATGTTACTCTTGGGCATGATGACCCTGGCGTGAGGTTTGAAAAATCGAGTGAGTTCTTCTTTCGGGATTTCATCGTACGCGTACCCCTTCACGCGCACCGGGTCAATGCCGGTCTGTCGGAGATAGGTTCGCTGCATCACGAACCTCTCGGGTTGGGAGTTCATGTTGATGGAGTAGGTAGTGAACATCCTTAATATTACAACGGGAAAATTTACTCTTCCATGTCTATGTATTCTTCTTCTTCCTCGCCCTGACACTCGTCGTCTTCCTCGTTCTCTTCGACGTCCATGCCTTCGAATTCTTCTTCTTGGTCCTCCACCTCTTCCTCTTCGCGCTCCTCTTCCTCCTCGACAACCTTTTTTTCCTTTTCCTTTTGTTTCTTCTTCTTCGGTTTCGACTTGGGTTTGAAAGCCTTGTCCAAATCGAAATTTTCACAGACAGACCGAATTTTGTCATGTCGCTTTATGATCTTTTTCAAAAAAGCGTCGTCGGCACCGAGTTTTTTGAATGTGACCACCAACTCGTTGAGCGGCGGCTGCTGCCCTTTCGCCCAGTGTTTCGAGAAGAGGTCGTTGAGCACGGTGTCCGTGTGTAGTGTGACTCTCTCCGTGTCTTCGTCGACGTCGAGGCTTACGCACACGTGGTCACAGAATTCGCCGCAGTCAAACTTTTTCGGTTTGACCGTTGGTGGAGGCGGTTCGTACTTGTACACCTTCGGGTCGAACCGCGACGCGTCGAACTCGTATCCCTGCTCCTTACACACGCGTTCGTAGAGCGCGATGTAGTCGTCGAAGCGATAGATCGGCTGTGGCTCGTAGCCCTTCGGTTCTATCTCCGGTGGGTGGCATATCGCGTCGAGGTCGAACGGTTGCGTCGGCATGTGAAAATTGTTATTCATTACATGAATCTTGATGTTGAGTGACAAAAAACTCTTTAAAGGCGGTACGATGGACGTTTCTTCGGAGTGATATTTCTCGATTGTTTTCGGTGATTGATCAGCACTTGATCGAAATTTTCTTCGAACCAGTCATACAAAGCGGCGGTCTTCTTGATGCTGTGGTCGACGTTTTTCCCGGCGTCGGCGCCGTGAGACCATTTTTCGCACCAGTCGGTTTTGTCGTCTTTGTCGAGTCCTTTCCAAGCGATGAGCAGGAATTCTTGGACACCCTGTTTGAAGACCATTTTCTGGGGGGTCGTGTCCAAGTTGATGAATTCCTCGAGACCTTCAAAGTCGTACATGAACCACCCGAGCACGGTGAACAATTCGGTGATGGCGTACAAATTTTTGTTGTTGGACTTTTTCTTCTGCTTGTCGACGTAAATTTTCCGTCCCTCGAAAACATGGAAGACGGCGGTGAGGTAATTGACAATTTTGTTGGATGTCGATTTCCATGTGGTGCTTTGCATTTCTTTCTCGCACAGTGGCAAAAAATTCGCAACCAGGTCCTTGTTTGATTTTTTCGTCGGACCGGGGTTCAAGATTCGATTGACCAATCGGAAAAGCGTGAAGATTTCCTTCTCACGGTCAGCGCTCTGGATGCGAGAGAGCGGTGCTTCGAATTTTGGCAGAAGATCGTACTTGAGATATCCCATAAACGGTGAGGTAAAGATTTGAGAATTTACGTGTTCACCATCGGACATACTGAGACCCTGATTTCTCCTATTGAAGAGCACCTGTTTGTGTTCATCCGTCAGGTCGTGGTAGATACACAACTTGATGTGTATTTTGTGCTTCCAGTATGAGACCTCTTTTTTCGACATATCCTTGAGGTAGCGCCCGTCCAGCGCTGGCATCTCGTCGCGGTCAAACATCTTGACCGTCTCGAGGCGGTGCCCGGCGTCGAGGAGTTCGTACTTGTCGCTCGCGCTCACGAGGTTGATGAGCCAGTTTTGATCACTCGTGAGGTTGTACCGAAGCGATTCGATGTACTCTTGGCGCTGCAGCAGGCTCCATCCCTTGGTCGGGTCGCGCTGGGCGTCGGGAAGCACGAACAAGTTCGTCTCATCTTCGTTGTCCACGTGTTCCGCCATGATGGACGCAACGGTCTTCTCCTGCACGGTGATGCGCAGGTTGCGGATGTCCTTGGGTGGGATGAACGATGGCATGATGGTGGTCGTCGGTCGCGGCGTCGGTCGTCGGTCGCGTCGCGTTGTGACGTGTCGACCTTTCGAAAGGTGGACGACTTTCGAAAGGAAGGTTTTGTCTGTCAGGCTCGACGAGTCAGGACTCGTGGTCGGAAAAAAAGAAGGTTTTTTTGGTCTGTCAAACTCGACGAGTCAGAACCCACCCCGGAGTTCACTGGCACTGACGTCGGGAAATTGGCGGGAAAAAAAGTCTGGATTGTCGTGTCGTGAGTGACCTATTGTGGACGATGTAGACCTATCAATTGAAATCATGCGTCGCAAATCGCGATAAAACACCCGCGCACCGTCGGCGATCAAATCTTCAATCTTGTGATCGATGTGATTGTCTTGGGGAAGAAACTTTGAAATGTAGCGTTCCATATTGGGGACGTGCATAAGGTAACATTTCATAGAACTGATCCACCGAATCTTTTCGTATCCGGGTAGGTGCCCTTCACGGTCTGGGAACCGTGAAAGGCTGTGAAAGAAGACGAGTTCGAAATCATCTTTCAGTGTATCGATGGTTGTTTGGATCTCACCGAAAAACGACGAGTCGTTAACCATCACGTTGTCCTCCATCACCAAAGCATACTTGACACCACTGGCACGAGCGCGCTCGAACACGCTCAGGTGCCCTTGCATCGCCCCTATCGCACCGAGGTTGAAGAACGTTATGTCCGGTCGACGCGCGTTGTGGTTGTAGTGCATCTCCACCGCTTTCTTCATGTATCGACTGTCGACCGCCTTCTCGAACGCGCGCGCGTTCTCAACCTTCTTCGTGTCGACACCATACACGATGTCTATGGGGATGCCGTGTTGATCGTATCGATGAAAGAACGCCCGGTGCCTCTTTGTCGAATCTTCAAGCGTGAGGAGGTAGGGTTGATACTGCAATCGTCGACGGCGCGTGATCAGATAGATCAGCGCGAAGATGAAGAGCGTCACGCCGACCTGAAGCGCGATCATACTGTTACGCGAGAGGAAAAATCACACGCCTTCCCACCCGTATCGTGATTCCCATTGTTGCTCCCGAGTTCGGCTCGATTTTGATTGATGAACGCCTTGGTCGTCACACACTTGGACGTGTCAGTGTCACTGAGCCAGTCGGAAAGGGTGTGGTCGTTCCTGTGTTTCCAATACACGACGCCGTCACGTTCCATGTATCGAGTGAGGAATTCTCGTTTACACACCAAGGCGTGATTGCACAACAGTTGGGCATCCTTCGGGGCGCGCCACACGTGTTCGGTGAGTTGGGTGAACGGCTTGTCGCAGTTTGACCAACAATACCCGAGGAACATGATCTGACCGTCAGTAGTCTTGAACTGTCTGATGGCTTCGAAAATTTGTGCGATGGACACCTGATACTTGATGTCGTCCTCGACGATGAGGATCGTCTCGAACCCGTTTTTGTACGCGTCGTAGTAGCACATGAAGAATGACAGACACACGCAGAGTTTGGTCATCTGTTTGTACAGGTGTTTGTTCTGTGGGTTGAACGTCTCGGACAGGTTCCTGTAATCGTCCGATGTGAGATCGTCGGGTTTGATCGCGTCCAAGAGTTTGTACTTTTGCCCGAACGCTTTCAATTGTTCGGTGGCGTACTCCACCCGACTGGGCATGCAGATGCAATAAATCATGTCCAATTCATTCGATCCACTTTCCCCGACGGGTTTGAATTTGTGTTTGAACCTTCGGTAGATCCCTTTGGGTGTGTACACACCGGTGTCCACCAACGGCACGACCGTGGGTGAACACACCTTTCGTGGCGCGTTCCACAGTTTGACCAATTTCGTCGTGTAACTGATGGTGTCGCACGTCTTCCTCGGATCCCAATTCTCACGCACGGTGTCGTAGTACGGGTCCTCCTCCGCGCTGTGTATGGTCAGATCGGGAGGTTTGTCTAACTTCATGCTCGCCACGTACGGCACGAGGTAGTCTCCGTTCTTCCCGATGATTTGTCGGTACTTTTCATTCGTGGTCTTGTACTCGGGGTCCGTGAACTCTTTGATGGTTTGATCCATCCATTGTTTCAAGAAAGGGTGACCTTTGGGTGACTTGATGAAGAAATTTTCAAGACACACCAACCCTTGCTTGCTGAATCGATCTGCGCGGAAACAGAAAAATCCGTCGGGGAGCCAGTCGAGTGGTCGAACGCAAAACACGCTCGCGTCGATCCACACACCCCCGTAGGTGTCCAAGAGGTGGAACCGAATGAGATCGCTCTTGTGTGCCTCACTCGACGTGATGGACGAAAAGTGAGACAGCGTGCCCCACGAGATGTACTTGTGTACCGTGAACGCGTTGAGCACGCGAATGTCTTTCACCCCACCCACGTTGCGCCAGTTTCGAATGCATCGTCGAACAATGGTCGGGGGCATAGGACTGTGCCAATACGTCCACACCGTGTCGGGTGTCACCGGTCGAGTGTCTGGTAGGAAAGTGTACAGGAGTAATGCGATGATGGTGGCGAGTGTCAGGGCGACCCTGCTCATACCTACTGTAGACTGACAAAAAAAATATATCCCCCAATACTAGTAACCGACCATGGGACGGCAAGCCCGACAGGCCCAAAGCAATTGTGTATGGGACGAATGTAAGGATTGGTCATGGGACGGTGCACCTTGTTATAATGGTCGGAGCGGATCCGTCAACCCGCTTTACTTTTCAAGTGATTTCACGTCATGGAGGATGCACAAGGGGTGTGAGTACAAACAAATGCGTGGGTACGATCATGTAGATTACAAGGGTGATTATATCGTTATGCGAAAAACCGGAGACGTGCCCGGTGGATGGGACAACAGAGTCAGTTCCGTCAAACAGGTCGACGTGCCGATGGAAAAAGACGGTCACGTCGCCTTCAATGTCAACGGTGGATCGTGTCACGGCGCCGCTTCAAAAATGGAGAAGAGTGCTGGTGACAAATACCGATGCTACTATGACGACGATAACGCTGAAGGAATTCGCACGGCACACGTGCACAGAAACGAGACGGCGTACGATGGTAACGCCTTCGCCCGTGCGCGAGCAAAGTTTTGTGCACTGGAAAAGAACGTGTTCAAAAATGTCGGTTCCGGAAAGTGTTCCGATCTCGACGACGATAACGCGCTCAAGAAGGGGTACTGTTCGAGAGGCGATCGCATCAAAACCGACGCGTCGTGTACCGAAGACAACCTCGGAACGACCTTGCACAAACAACTCATCGACTCGTACTGCGATGGGGATGGGAAAGTCGATGAGTGGTGTGGATGCATTCACGCGAAGAAGGGTAGATGTGACCTCGCCAACGCTTCCGATTACGCCGGATGTGACACCGTGAACCAGGCGCACAACGATTTGATCGACGACATACCCGACAGTTCTCTCTCGGGAGGGGTGAGAACGCAGTTGAAGGAACGCAAACACTGTCGGGCTAAAATCTGCGACGACCCGGACATACACGTCCCAGAAGGTGCCGTGGACAACTGTGCCCTCAATCTTCAGGTCTGTGTGCAGGACGTGAAAGTGGCGGGACACCTGATTGACTCGGGTATAGAGGTCAAGTGTGAGCAACAACAGGAGGTTACGACCTCTGGACAAGACGGAGAAACCACGGTCGTGAACGACGGTGGAGTCGGTGAAGATGGATTCTTGGTCGAGGACAAGAAAGACGTATACAAGCCACCGACGAGGTCAAGCGCGCGCCAGCGAGAAAAGGAAAAGAAGAAGAAAATGGCAATCGCGGCTGCCGTCGCCGCGGTGTTTATATGTATTTGCTGCATCTTATTGCTTGTTGTCGCTGCCGGTGGTGAGGAGTAAGGTGTGTCGAAATTTGTGTAAAAATCCCATGAGACCGTCACACAGGATTGAAAATGTCATGTGTTTTCTCATTTCGTAGAACACCTTCCCTGCTCGGAGCAGAACCTTCATTACTATTACTGCGTTAAATTTTAGAGAATCATTTCCAGACGTAAATTGTGTGCTCTTGTGGTGTAGTGGTAACACTATGGACTTTGAATCCATCACCTCTGGTTCGATCCCAGACAGGAGCCCTCAGTCCTCTGTCATATAATGGTTATTATCCCCGGCTGTTAACCGGGTCATCAGTGTTCGATTCACTGCGGAGGAGTGATTCTTTTTAGATGTGTGTACCGCAACACATGTAAAAAGAATTTCTATGCGACTACTATATATAACATGGCGTCTATCGGGCGTATTGTCAGCCTCAACCTCGTCGCGATCATCGTGTTCGCGATCTTGTACTTTTTGCTCGCGCGCATGGGTGCTGCCGATTTCACCGGTCTCTCCAAGACGTCCACGCCGCTGGACGCTCTCTACTTCTCCAGCACGATTCAAAGTTCCGTCGGTTTCGGTGACATCAGTCCGACGAGCGCGCGCGCTAAGTTCCTCGTCATGCTTCAGCAGTTCGTCTTGATCATCGGCATCGTCGACTTGATGTCGTCGGGTGGTGTCAAGAACGCGGTGAAGAACGCGGTCAAGAACGTTCAGAAGCCGCTCGCCAGTGCGCCGGCTCCGACCGTGAGCAGTGCCATCTCTGGCACGCCTATTGCCTAATTTTCTTCGCGATTTCCCTGGACAACGCCAACAAAGATTTCTCTTTGCCGTCATTCCTGACGAGTCGCACCTTCATACTCGAAGCCACGAACTCGAGCGCTTGTTTCACCTCTTGCAATGACTCATCTCGATACGCTGTCATCAGGCTGATGGGACGTCGTCTTTGTGATCTATATTTCGTGCTCATGGCTTCGCAGATATCCGCGGTCGTTCCCGCCTTCCAAAGTTTCGAACCCTTCCTGAACTCCGCATCGTTCGCACTCTTGTATGGTTCGATACCAAAATCCCTCGCCATTTTCATCAGAGCCATTTTCGGTATGTACTCACACTTTCGCTGGGTTTCGTATCGACCTCGCACCTTGGTCAGGTCGGGGTTGGGCACCTCGACCCCCTGATTGTTCATGATGTACCCGGGTGTGAGCCGTGGCTTGGATCCATATTTGTTGAATCTTCGACGAATTCGTGGGTGCGAATTATTTCTCGCACCGGGCGCGACTTTCCTCGCACGCACAGACGGACTATTGTTCATCACGAGTCTCAACTCTTCTTGAATGAGATCGTCCTGCTCTTCGTGGACGGGTCTCTGAATTCTGGCGAAACCTGCGAGACTGCCGAGTGGGGCAGCCATGGTATATTATTAATGGCACATAAATTTTTCTGATTGCATAGTAATGATCACCGAAGCGCTCGAGGCACAGGGGTACGTCGTCGAAGAATTCCAAGACGACGACAGATATTTGTCTGTCAAGTGGTCCACGGACGAGTTGACGACGGCGATGGTAGACGAATTCATGCGAGCGATACCAATTCATTATTCCACAGAACTCAAAGCGTTCTTCACACTGCTATCGGAGAACGAGTGGACACACGAGACGCGATTTGTTCCGATGGATCACGGTGCATTCATAATTACAAGACTTGATTCCTAAAGTAGTGATCGAGTTCGCACCGAATCACGTGTTCGCTCTGTTTGTTCTGATGGGTGTAGAACGGACCCCATATTTCTAATTTACGCCGATCCTCGTCGTACCACAGGTATGACAATTCGAGGAACCTGGTCAGCCAATACATGCGATGACCCTTCCTCCCTATGAAATCGTACATCATGTCCGGGTCATAATCGGAGACGTCCATCTCCGAGTAATGTGTATTGAGTGGCGGATTGTACGGTGCCATCAATAAAAATAATTCTCATATTTTCTTTAACTGCATGACAGTCATGCCTATCGGTGACGCGCGTGCGAAAACACCCACTCGACGTTCGTAGTCGGGCGGTAACGCTCGCAATCTATTCATGTTTTCGTCGAACGAATCCACAAACTCTTCGTCGACGAATTCCATGTGATCTTCCTCTCGGCACATAGGACAGTTGTGTGTCCAGTGTCTCAGACATCGTATACAGAGTTCGTGTCCACATCGAAGAGTGACGTCCCCTCTTCTTTCGTAGCATATCGGACACGAAGATACACTACGTAATTCCACAGGACGAAGCACCCCAAGGTCATTCGCATCATCCACCTGTGGAGTCTCTGCGCTCGCCTCGCTTCTTCGCATTCCATTAATATGTCGCCTTATTTTAAATGGATGCACTCAGGGCGTGGGGGGTGTACTACTTGGACTTGTACAAACCGACGTCCAAGGACGCAGTGATGTTCGACATAGACGACACACTGATTCGGTCGAGCGATGGGATGGTGATGTTTCCCATCGTGGACATCCTGCTCCATGCTCGGGACTCTGGGTATAAAGTGATACTCATCACGGCTAGACCTAGATTACAAGACGTCATAGAATACACGAGAGATCAGATGCACGATCTAGGAATCCCTTACGACGAGTTAGGATTCTGTAACGCCGAGGACAAGGGTAAACTCAAGATGTCACTCGGGTACCGTTTCGTGCTTTCGGTCGGCGACCTGTGGACGGATCTCACCCACACCCGACACGGACTGAACACGCGCACGTACGAACATTTCTAACATTTCCAATTCTTCCCACACGTCATGCACGACACGAAAGTCGTCATGGGTTCGTCCGCCGACCGCGTCTGGAGTTGGGAGTACGTGGTCTTGTTCGACCCACACCGACACTTGAAGAACCCCACCGTATTCTCCTGCTGCTTCTTGAACCACTCCTTGCGAAGTTCTTTGTGTAAGTGTTCCTCGAGGGCTTTGGCGTAGTGCCCGTCCGGAACCGCTTCCCAAGGTTTGAGATTGACCACCTCGGACGACTTGATTTTTTTATTTTGAATTTTCTCCACCATGTCTGGATTTTTCAAAAAGTTGTTTTTGACGGACAAAAATTTGCACTTGTACGCCGTTCGAAAGTACTCGTTCTCGAACGAGGCGTCGTCCTCGGCGACCTTGTCGACGGCGTGGTTGAGTATGTTCTTTTCGAGATTGACGACCGTGACATCGGTCTCGGAAAGATTCAAAATCTCTGCGAATTGTTTGACGACGTACGCGCGCGTGGCGTGCATTGTACTACTACTCATGGTACTCATGGTGCTCACCTTTAAGCGAGGGGCAACCCTTCGAATCCCGTGCGTCCGCGCTTGCAGTCCTCGAGGTTCTCCGGAGAGCACTTGTCGAAGAAGCCGGCGACGCGATCGGCGATGTTGACACGAGTGTCGCGCACTGCGTATGCCTCGGCGCGACGGCTCCTGTGCCAGAGGAAGATTACGAGGAGGGCGATGGCGATGACCCAACGGTTCATTATATTATTGTAGCGCGAGAAAAATTGACGGCGATAGGTTGGTATATTTCATAGTGCCAATCAGACATAAAAAACAGAAACACCCGAGGAGGACGATCATGCCCGTGGACATTTGTTTCTTTTGTTGGTCAGCCATTTTGTTATAATATGACATACATATTTAATTTGGTATGTACGCATCACCGTTGAGGACCGCCGTCGTGTATTTCATGGCGACCTGAAAGTGAATGTACGCGATAGACGGGATCTCGACCTTGACGTCCAATGGATTTTCATTCATCACACCGACGATGTCCATGTCCGCCTTTTCACCGGACGTCGCCTTCGCTATGGCGCTCGTGAATTTTTTGAGCCACTCCACGTGTGACTTGTCCTTGCAATCGAATTTTTTGACCAGGTCTGTCATCTTCCTTTTTTTTGAATTACATGCGATCGTTTTCTATAAGTAATCTCGCACTGGGGTCGGTCTGTTCCGTCCACCTCGGTCGCCAATACTCGCGAACGAGGGTGTCGTTGATGGATCCTAAATGCGACCAAAAGATTTCCCTATAAAATCCCTCCTCCTTCGTCCTCGGTTCGTTCTTTTTGCACATCATTCGAATGTTGTCCATCATCGTGTCCGAGATGGTGTCTCCGAGGTCTCGGAGTCGTCGCACCCACGCCTCACCGACCGCGTCCGAGAACGCGTCTTTGTGCCTATAGAGAATGATGTTCGGAAGGAACCCGTGAAAGGCACGACGAAGGACGTCCTTCTCGAGCGTCGTCACCTTGAGTTTTTGGGGCATGGTCATGCACGCCTCGATGAATTCTTTGTCGAGGAATGGGACGACCAAGTCCAACCCCCATCGCCCGGCGCATCGATCGGCGCGTAAGCCATCGAACTGATGAATCAATCTCAACCGTCGCATGTTTTCCATCGCGAAATCGGTCACGTTCGGTGCGTATTTGAAATAGTAATACCCACCGAGAATTTCATCGCTCCCCTCTCCACTGAATATGTACCTCACGTCCGTCTTTTCGCTTATGTACTTGCACAACAGATAGTTGGGTACGCTCGCTCGCACGGTGGTCGTGTCCCAACTCTCGATCGTTCGGATCACGTCGGGTATGACCGCCAAGCCTTCCTGTACCGTGAAATGAATCTCGGTGTGATTGCTACCGATGAAATCGGCGACGACCCTGGCGGCTTCCAGATCGGGACTCCCCTCCAACCCGATGGAGAACGTGCGTATGGGTCGACTCGACAAGCGCTGGGCGACGGCACACACCAGGCTGCTGTCCAGTCCCCCGGATAATAAGAACCCCTTCGGTCGATCGCTCATGTTTAGACGAATGGAGATCGCGTCTTCAAACGTCTTCTTCAAGTCTATCATCTTTGACGAGCGTAAGGCTCGCTCGGAAGAATTGATTCGCCAGTGGGCAGTGTAATAGCAGACGAAATCGTCTATGGTTGAATCGTAAAAATGTCCCGGTGGGAACACGGATATAGGCGTCGCGAGGAATAGAAGCGCCTTCGCCTCGGACGCGAACGCGATTCCCTGTTCGTGACGGGTGTAAAATAAAGGGCGCACGCCCACGGGATCTCTCGCCGCGATGACGTGGGAACCGTCGGTGTAGACGAAGGCGAAATCGCCTCGAATCATGTCCAGGGCATTCTTCACCCCCAACAGACGGATGACGTGCATGACGGGTTCGCAATCGCTCGTGCCCACCTCTTCGCCTACCTGGAGATCTTTGTAATTGTAAATCTCTCCGTTACACGCGAACGCTATCTGGTCCCTGTACTCGAACGGTTGCATACCCGACGAACTCAAGTCATTTATGGCGAGTCGGTAGTAATCAATCTGACACTTACCCAACGTCAACGACTTGAAATCGTCCGGACCTCTGTGCGTCAATAAATCTTTGGGGACATTTGTTTTCCCTTTAGGGTTCTCCCCGAAGACACAGACGATCCCGCACATGTGTTAACGACTATCATTTTATTTTTAATCGCATCTCCAAGTGTTGTCGCAGGAGTTCCGTGTCCTCCGCGCCGTCGATGTGTTGCCCGCGCACTGACACGGATTCCAGAAGACTCTGCGGCGAGTACGTGAACGTATGCACGTAGAAGAAGGACATACCCGACTTGAGTGCGATGGAGTCGAGGTCGGACTCGTACAACTCGACGATGTTGCAGTGACTGCGAATGCGTTCCTCGGACAAGACCTTTTTCCTTGGGTTGCGCTTGATGAAGATGCTCTTCTTCGTCAAGTCGAGGACGGGGAATTCCCCGTGTTTTGAGCGAAACCGTGCGATGTACGTCGCGTATTTCTCCGCGACCTCCTTGTCCTTGAACGTCAGCATGCGCGCTTTATCATCGGGGTCGGTCATCGTCACGAACCCCTTGGTCATCCTGAACTGAATCGCATGAAAGACGTGCATACCTTTCACTACTTTTATTATGTGATTTTCTTTTAATGGCACATTTCCCCCAGACCGCCGGACAATGCAAATATCTTCTCACCCTCCAGTCTTCGAAACCCATCGTGATCGGGGTCGGACCGGCTGGGTGTGGGAAAACCATGCTCGCGTGTCGCGAGGCGCTCTCGTTCGTCGGTGGCGCGGACCGAGCACGCATCGTCATCACGCGACCCATCGTACCCGCGGACGACAGAGACTTGGGGTACCTTCCCGGTGACCTGGACAAGAAAATGCTTCCGTTCACGATGCCCATGTACGACGTGTTCGACAGCACGTACTCGCGTCAGACCATCGATCGATTTTTAACGGTCGAACCTTTGGGATTCATGAGAGGACGAACGTTCACGAACACCTGGCTCATCGCCGACGAGATGCAAAACGCGACCAAAGAACAGATGAAGATGCTCATGACGCGCGTCGGGTATGGGACAAAGTTAATCATCACGGGTGACCCGGACCAGAGCGATCTCGGCGAGGACAACGGGTTGAGCGACCTCCTCGACCGCGTCGAAGGATTGGATTTGGCGCACATCGACGTCGTCCACTTGGAGAACGAAGACATCATTCGACACCCGAGTGTTCAGGAGGTGATTAAAATTTATGAGGTATAGTAATGATCATCGCGCTCTTGCTTCTGGCGTGTTTCGTCGTCGTCGTGTCGACCCCATTGGGTTACATGCCCGGCACGGATCTGTACTACATTCGAAAACACAAAGCCGACAAGTACGTGAAAAAAGTGAAATATCTCGCCAATGAAATTAACAAAGGTCGCATCGTCACCGACGTCGGGTTTGAAAATTTCAGGGAGTTGTTCCAGAACATTGAAAAGGTCATCGATACCGACGAATCGGTCGCGTGGAAGGTGAAGGACATCGGACGCAAAGTCACCGTGTCGAAGGTGCTGTTCGATTACTGCGAGCGCGTGCGCGACGACCGCGATCTCATCATCCGTCACTACTCGGTCAAGTGAAACGAATCTTGAATTTCTTTTGCATGAATTTGATCGCCTTCCCCAGACCCGGCTGACTCCACAGGAGCCATCGAGACCAGAATCCTGGCGTCTTGATGCCTCGTGTACCCCAATGCTGTCTCGTGCTCTTGTCTACGTTTAACATCTGCTCGTGTACCCGCGCTGCGGACGTCTCGTCCTCCATCTCCTTATTGATGATCCCGCCGTGTCTACGAATGTAGTTGCGCATGCGAAGAGGGTTTTTGTGTCGCGTGTAATCGTCGTATCCTCGGGCACCGAAATCGACCTTCGATCCGTCCCAAAGTGTGATTCGCCATTTTTTCTTGTAAATGGGGCTCGGGTCCAGACGCACCTCCCTGGGCGCACCCATATGTAATATAGTGACATATATTATGTTACGATATGCAGCCCTCAACCGTGAATTGTGTTCCGTGATCGCTCGGTGCCGCGACGCGGGCGAACGCGTCATCGTGGATTACGCGCGCGAAGACGTGACTCTTTGGGACGTGTCCAAGGTTCGTCGGGTCACGGAGATAATGGTCGACGCGTTACCGCCCGAATACATGTGTGCTCTGAAAATGACGAGTTTCGGGAGTCGTCAATCCGTGGACATCGCCGAGAAACACGTCGACGGTATCATCACCCAAGCAAAGGCGCGAGGCGTTCGAGTGTGCATCGACGCCGAAGACGTGTTGTATCGGGACGCGTGTTACGAGTTGATGCGACGACACAATACCCGAGAGAACGCCATCGTGTATGCGACGTATCAGATGTATAGGCGACACGCGTTTGACGAACTACTAGAGGACATGGAATCGTCATCGTCCGACGGGTTCAAGTTGGGTGCCAAACTCGTCCGAGGGGCGTACTTGCGAACGCAGTCGGGTGTGTTCGACGTCAAGGCTGACACCGACCACTCGTACAACAAGGGTATGACATACGCCCTGTCGGCGCCGCACGTGCACTCGATCTTGGCGACGCATAACAAACCGTCCCTTCGCATCGCTCGTAAATTTCCAAAGGAACGATATGTGACCGCACACCTGATGGGATTCGGTGGGAATCCAACCTATCGGTACGTCCCGTTTGGAAATCTAGTGGAGTTGACACCGTATTTATGGCGTCGATTTAAGGAGCGTCTCTCGTGGGACTGAA
>Ga0066865_10000037_pt1 | contig 26487 bp, 26 predicted proteins | sample ETN01SmetaG_2_FD_66433 | JGI IMG/M metagenome (GOLD analysis project Ga0066865, IMG submission 66433) | Marine microbial and viral communities from oxygen minimum zone, Eastern Pacific Ocean - ETNP2014F12-01SV265 | ecosystem: Environmental > Aquatic > Marine > Oceanic ...
CGACCCGCTTGGAACTGAAATCGTGGCAGGTTTGACAGGCCCAATTGCGGCTCAAAGCCTTCCAACCGATGAGGAAGATGTGATGGGGCAACCTCCACAAGTTAATTTTGATGGCGGAGGCGGTGGCGCAACCCCTATGCCAACCCCTGCTGACGATGATTCCCCCGAAGTCCGAAACGAAATCATGGAAGCGGAATGGTTCGACTCTATGATGTCCCGCATTAAGTCCCTAAATTGGAAATGGATTACAGGGGCAGTAGTCGTTAGTGGTGTTCTTTTCGTTGGTGGAAAGAAAGTCATGGGCAAAAAGTGAGGCTTTAGATAACAGAAGGGAGAATGATTTACTATGGCACGAACAATTCAAGGAAATACTGTCCTACCCGACTTGCCTCCCGCACCTCGTATGACGCAATTCCCAAGTATCAATCTTGCGGCAGACACACTACCTGCATTTAACGCTATGGGTCAAGGTCTTGCACCAAACGCACCACTACCTGCGGCACCACAGATGCCAAAACCTGCTTCCTATTCAATCCCTTCAAGCCAAGCAATCCCACTTGCTGACGCAGTTATGGGTAAGGGACATGGACAAGGTGTTGTTCAAAACTCTCATCGCCCTGCTATGCCAACCGTTAAGTTTGCGGAGTTTGACCTAAACTTGGGTGCAGATGCTTCCCAAAATCTCGGAAACTACAATCTAAGAAGCACAGGACTTTCCCCCGAAGGTCAATACATGAGGCCATCGCACACTATGGAAGTGTATGGTAGTGGCCCATCTATGAATGTATCGCACTTGAACCGTGTTAAGCCCGAAAAGCACATTCCAAACACTCTTATTCACGGTGTCACAGAAACCTTTGGAAACAACCCTGCACACGAAGTCAATCGTGCCTCCATGAGTCGCCCTCCAAACCCACGAAAACTGTTTGCCGCACCTGCTGTAAGTGTTCAGCCAACAGCAAAGAGAGTATCAATTCGTGAAGCACCCGTTCTTCCAAGAGCAAATGTGCCAAAGCAAATGAACCTTTCCAACATGATTCCTCCAAGCACAGGAATTAAACTTGCATCCGAGTATGTAGCACCACCTGTCCGTGCTTCCGACTTCGGTGGATTGACCCCAAGCCGTCACCGCCAAGTAGGAATTAACGCAGGTCGCACATTCGGTGCAGAAGGACATCTTCTTTGAGAGCCTTTAGATAACGAGAGGGACAACCTCTAACTATGTCAATCCGTTCCACTTGTGAAAAGGGTTTCCATGCTTATCTTGCTGAACAGCACAAAGCAGAAATGGATTCCTCTTTGAGTTTAGGATTAGGTGTCGCTACTGTTAGCACAGGTCTTCTCTATTTTGCTAACCAAAAATTAGATTTGGGACTTCCACTTTGGCAAATCCTTTCGACCTTCATTGTCATTACGGGTGCTTCTTTCGTTCCAACCGTTTTCACGCTGAACTCCGAAGACATCTCGCATAAAGAGGCTTTTGATGCCGTTTGTGGAAAATATGAGAAAAAAGATGAAGACACGGACGGTGAGTGAAAATGACTTGCTTTGATATTTTGAACATTGAATACATGGATGATATTATGGGTGAAGAAACCTATGATTATCCCGACACCATGAGAATATGTGTAAAAGAAGGGGATAATTGGAGTCATACAGAAGATGCGATTAGAAAACAAATCAACAACATGGAAGAATTGTATGCGAATGGTGTAAGGGTCGTGGATTTTACCGCATTTTACGAAGGGACTGATAAACCATTGAGAGGAAACTACGAGGATTACGAAGCGGAAACTTTTGAAGCAAGGGAAAAGAAAATTGGCGGTCAAACAATCGTTAAGAATCCCAATGACCCCACAAGAACAAGCCTCAAAGCCTACATGAAAACAAGTAAAGGAGAACTACGAAAGATTTTCGGGAATCCTAATTATGAAGGCATGACAGGCGAAGGCTCGTATAATCTTGTTCTTGGTGGAAAAAGAGTGACGATTTACGATTATAGGGAGTCGGGCAAGCGTGGAATGAAGTATTTCAATGTCGGGGGTGATTCTTGGTTTGCCCCGATTATTCTTGCTCAAATCATCTCGGCTCATAGGGGTGAAAAGGTATATGCCAAAGAAATTAGTCCAAAATGGCTCGAAGACGAAAGACGGCATGAGCAGGTTCAATCTATTGACGGACACCCCGACTTGACTTATGAAAAGGCAAAAAGGTATCACGATTACAGGTATAAATCTGCTGAAACCAAATACCCAAAATGTGCAAAACCTTATTGCACAAAACCTGTCATAGTGGAGTTCGGAAACGGTTATTGTTCTCAAAAATGCAGAAATAGAGATAAACCCGATTGGATGATGGCTGAAAATCTTGAAATGATGGGGAGAGGCATTAGCGCAATAGTCACCATTGATAAGTCACCTATTTACATTTATGTTTCAATCCTTGATAAAGATGGATTCGCATTTGAGGGGCGGCTTGAAGGTATAAATAGGAAAGTAAAGCCGAGTTTTGCGAATGCGGGATTGGTTTCATTTGAACCTATTGGGAATGGGCAAGCAAGTGCCATGTATGTTAAAAATGGAAAGTCGTTTATTGGGTATGTGGAAAAAATCTCAAGCAGACGCTTTGATGTTAAAACCTTTGAAGCCCGCACGACTCGTAAGGGTGGAAAGATGCGACCCACAACAACCGTGCGTGATGGGACTTGGATTTACACACACAAAAAAGACGGAATACCAATGGACTATGATAATCAAAAGGTGCGAAAATTAGGTAAGGCTTTACGAAGGCAAGGAGTCCCCTTGAAAATTAAAACCAAGAATGCTGAAACTGACTTAGGTTTCAAAGAATGGGCAGACCAAGAAATGAAAACACATGGCAAAAAGGAATCCTTTGACGATTGGCTCGATGATGAATTGAAGAGTCATGGAGATGATATTACCCTGCAAGATTGGGGACACCATGAATTAGATTCTCATTATGAACGATATGGTGCAGAAGGATTTAGAACGGTGGGAGGAAGGGGCTTCCAAATCGAGTTCAAGAATGGCTACACAATTTCCGTCATGTTTGGCGATACTAATTATGGCGACCACTACAACGACCCCGATTTTGATTATCAAGTTAGCAAGGATTATTTGGAATCCTCTCAAGCAGAAGTCGCTATTTGGAATCCTAACGGAGAAATTATGGAAGATATTCTCGGTTGGGTTTCTCCCGACTTCGTAGCCGCTTTGATTCCTGTTGTCGCCACAGGCGATGAAGCCGAGATAATTGAGGTCATTCAAAATAGAGAACATAGAGAGGCCGAAGACATAAATTGGGGTGGCGACCCGAAGGGACAATTGGCGACAGCACTACGAAATGCCCGAATTAAGGCCAAACAGCCGAAAAAACCTCTAAAAATTGAAAAGTTAGATGCAGAAATAGACATGACTATTGAGGATAAAGATGGGACGATTTATTGGCAAGATAAAGACAGGGTGCAAAATTATTTCAAGAATTGGAAAAAGGATTCTTACCCCTATGAGGTTAGAGTCATTTCCGAAACAAAACAGAAGTGGTGTGAAAATTGCGGAGAGTTAGACGAGGATGATGAGGATTCTTGGGAACACTATCAATCGTATTTGAAGCGAAAAAACTCCACAAAACCTGCTCTCCGTTTCATTTCGGGTGGCGGTTGTCATGGTTGCGGTGTGAGTTTATGCCAAAAGTGCATAGAGGGAGATACGACCTTTAATGGCTTTGAACCGAATTGTGAAGAATGTGGATATGCTTTTTGTGGCGAATGTAAAGACGATATGGAGGACAGATGTAATCCGTGCCAAGAAGAATATGAGGATTCAATATGTGACTGTTGTGGCTATGCTTGCGGAAACAAGAATGCTGAAACAAGCGGTCAATGGGAAATCGGAGAGCAATTGGAAGAAGCACAAATGAATGCAGAAGGCAAGAAAAGAAGTGGTCTTTTATCCGACCCCTTCGATGAGTTATCTTTAGATAGCGGGGGAATCAAGAAAGGTATAATCGGTCTTGGTATCGTAGGATTAACCATTTTGGGAATCAAAAAATTACGGAAGTGAAATTATGGGTGCATCATGTTGTGGAATGGCGGCAGAAGGACATGGCTGTGGCTGTGTAAGCGAGTTTGAGAACGAATCAGTAGTCCAAGAACCCGATTGGATTCCCGATGGCGATGGACGAGCAATCGGCCAACAAGATTTTGCTATTAACCTTTCCCCACTTCATGCTGAATCTCGCTTTGATAAATTGTCAAACGAAATTGCGGAAGAATATGAGGAAAAAGGGAAGAGTCCCGAAGAAGCCGAGAGAATCGGGGACGCTACTGCGGCTATGATTGGTCGTAAAAAGTATGGCAAAAAAGGAATGATGAGAATGCAAAGAAAAGGTATGAGAGCAGACATGGTTGGCAACCCAAGCCCGACATTTGACGAAGGTATTACAGGACAAGATGGCCCAAGTGCGAATCCTACCAACGCTTCATTTGCCGCTTTTGAAGGTTGGAGTGATAGATACGACCCTCAAAAATACGGTCACGCTGATGTCAAGAGATTCCGTGCCAAACTCAATTCAATGGGACTTTCTAACATTGTTTATGATGTTTTCCTTTACAACGATGAACCCTCCAAGAAGACGGGACGACCTGCAAATAAGGCATATTATGTCGCTATTGTCGAGAAAAACGGAAATTACTATCCAATTTCAGGATTTGGTGGCATGAACAAACCTTCGGGATTCCGTTTCCATAACATTCACGGTGGACAAGATGGCGATATGGCATCCGTTCCCGACATGATGCAAGCATGGTCTATTGCTCAAGAGCAAATTAGCAAGAAAAAGAAGCGCAAGTATCGTGAATTGCCTTACCGTATGAATGCGGAGTCAAAAGGTGCTGAAACACTTGCGGAAATTGAAGGCCCAACAGCAGAAGCCACATCGGGTGGACTTCATTCCCCATCTTCATTCACAATCGGTTGGGAAGATGGCGCAGGTTATTCCTCCGCTTCCATGCCTCCAAACGAAATCGCATGGGCTGAAAATGTTCAAAACGCAGAAGGTAAGTTTTTAGGAATGGGCTTGATGGATTGGGGAATTGCCGCTATCTCACTTTTCGCAGCAACAAAGGCTGTGGAGTGGGGATTAAAGCGAAATAAGTCAAATAAGGTCGCAAAAGAGGCAAAAGGTTGTGGCTGTTCAAAGACAGTCGCCAAGTCCGAAACTGTTAAGAAGCACTCCGAGTATTCTGTAAATCAAATTAACCCTGTCGAGGTTGAAGGTCAAAACGACATCCATAATGCTGAATCTATCCGCCTTCCACAACCACACGCAGGGCCACAAACTTCTCACCTTCAAAACCCAAGACGCTCTTTGAAGATGTGGTGAAGGTATGACGGAAAGAATGAGAGATGCTTTCGTTGTTAGGGATTCTAACGGCACATCAAATCTTATTCCTACCCAAAATGAAAGAGTAATGAGTATGGGAGATGGAACATTTATGGCTGACAACGCATTTCGTGAATCAATTCCGATGATGAGTTATACTCCCGAAGAATTGGGTATCAACATGGATGCTTACCCGAAGGCAACCGAAACTGCTATGACTATTGCGGTTCAAGACAAAGGACAAGCGGGCGAAATGACAAGCATGACTCCCGAAGAAGAAGCCACCCTTCAAAAATCCAATAATCCCTTCCTTACCGTAGTCCAACAAGATGAATACGATGGCGGAGTTCAATTCAATTCCGAAAACTTGCTTGAAACTCATGCTTACACAATTCTAAAGTTCGCTCTCATCTTTGGCGCAGGGATGGCTTTTGCCACTTGGCGCAACAATCGTAGCCCTTAGATAGCGAGAACAATAATTCTTTCTCATGCTTGTTCCATTTACCCATGATTGGCGACCCGGTGACAGGGTTGCTTCAATTGCGGCAAGGGAGTCCATAGCCGAAACAGGTCTTGGAACAATTCAGCGAATCCTTCTCGATAGGGCTATCGTGTTATGGGACGATGGTGAGCAATCGGAAGAACGCCTTCAAGATTTAATCATCGCAGGTTTCAATGAATCTAAGATTGTCAAAAATGCCGAAGTTTTTGGGCAGCGTGGTGTTTCCGATTGGTGGCAAGGAACGACCAATATACAAGAGGACACATCCTCCGAATTAGCCATCAATGAACGGTTAATAATTAACAATATGCTGATTAGTGGCATTCCGCTATCTATTGATAATGTTTCGGGTTTGCGATGGGGTAATTTCATCAATGAAGGTTTTGCACAGGGGTCTTGAATACAATGGATTGGAATGCTGTTCAAAAGTCCTTGCGACAATTCGCAGGTATCAACCTTGACAAAAATCGGAGGATTCCTTCAAATTGGGTTGTTATCAAAGAGGAAATGATTACAGGGGACAATAGCGTTTTCATGGTAAGAATGGCAGTTTATCCCGACACCTTTAGCGGATTTTCTAAAGGGAAAGGGCAACAAAGTGCAGGGGGCTACATGGGCGCAGGGAATAAAAATCTTGGAATTGAAATTGAGGTCGAAGATTTAGGAACGGGAGAATATGGTTCGGACAGGACTTTCAGCGATGTTCCTTTTGACCGTCAAGATGAGTTTTTCCGAAATGCTCTCACGGTTATTTCTCGCACCATTACATCAGTTTCCACTATCGCAAGCCCACAACAAAGGCAAGGAGATATGTCGCAGGTTGGATTGTTAAGAAATCCCTCCGATTGGATAGTGGGTGATAAAGTCAATGTCGCAAGGGAAAGCCTTGACGCAGGTGGTTTGACGGTGGGGTATGTTGTGCGAGTTTATCCGACTACTGTTGATGTTCTTTACCCACCCGATGAATACCACGACAAAGGTTGGACTAATGAGGAAGAAAAAGAGGACTTGATTTATGCAGGTCACGATAATAATTGGAGAAATGTCGCAAATGAGTGGCTAAAAGAGCAATTTTACGCAGAAGCAGCATCCGGGCCTTACACTTTTACTGACAGACGACATTACGGAGAAATCCAAATCGGGGACAAGCCTCCGACATGGACACAATTAGTGAATTACAATCGAGCAGTTTATGACCGACATATTGGTGAACCATCTCCTATTCCTGTATCGGCTGATGTATGGAGTGAATCGGATGATGTAGCGGAAAATCTTGAGTATATGCTTCGTCCATTTTTACTACATGAGGTTTCAATTAAGTGGAGTGATTTGGTGGACAACCAAGCCATTGACGGCTATGAACCTTATCATGGTATTCTCAAAGGCGGTCTTTAGATAACAAAACGGACAAGTGATGAATATGCTCAATGGCGATGAGGCTATGTCCCCTGCGGAGTTCGCTAAACTGATGGGTGCTTATCCACAACCTGCGGAGAATCCACTACCTGCTTACGGTGGCTACATGGATAATTCCCCTGCTAATTTTGCATGGGTCAATAACAACGCTTATTTTGGTGCTGAATCCAAGTATGATGAATTGCTTGAGTTATCCAATAAGGCTAAAGAACGCTATATGGATGTCGTGGAAGAGTGGGAAATTGAGGACTTTTGTGATAATTACGATTTAGATTATAACGACTCAAATGACCGACAACGAGCCATTTCAAAATATCTTGAACAAGTGCCTTTTGACCGTATTGTTGAAGCATTAGATGAAGACGACCAAAAACGCTACTATGAATTGAGGGAAGCCGAAGGTGAAAAGAAAAACTGTGGTTGCGGTCAAGACCCCTGTATCACCTATGGTGCTGAAAACGATGATGATTTAACAGATTGTGATGTTTGCGGAGAGATGTTTGATGCAGGGGCATTGAACCTTCACCCAACAACACTCTATACTACTTGTTATGAATGTTTTGAAAACGAAATAGAAGAAGGTGATGAGGGATGGGTTGATGTTGAGGATTTCATTTGGGATGCTGAAACCTTTGAAGCGAGAGGATGGAGAGAGGACGGCAGAAAAAGACATGGGATAGCAGATACGGCTTACTTAATCATTGATAATTCGGGTTCTTCGGATGTTGCTTTTGGCGGTGGACTAAGCACATTCAAGGATTCGGCAAAGAAAACAATTGACCGACTCAATAAAGGAGTGAGGAAATATGTTGTCATTGGAATGAATGGCTCTCACACTATTCCGGGAAGCAAGGCTTACTATCAAGAGTTCACCGATAAGGAAGAAGCAAAGAAACACATAGGCCAAATACAAGCATACGGGCCGACAAGAAACTTTGAGGACTTGCTTAGACCCCTTAATGTTCAAGATGGGGACTACACTTTCGTTTTCACCGATGCAAAATTAGACAATCCGTTTTTCAATGAACCAAGTAGTTTCGGTCTTAGAATGGCTGAAACTTTTGAAGCCCCGTATGCGGGCGTAGGTAGTTTGTTTGGTATCGGACAGAATACAGGACTTGAGGGCTTCACTACAAGCGAATTAACCACAAGTAGTGCTATTCACGGTGATTTTGACGAAGCCTCTTTGAATTATTCGGGACATCAAAACTTTGAAGTTAGGGCTGAAACGGACTATGATGCAGAAGTGGAAGTCGTGACTGATGGCATGGCCGTTATTTCTAACACAAATGATGAAATGGTTGGGGCTATCGAAGTATTGGATGATAAAGACGATGAGGAAATGGTGGAATTGAGTATTCAAGATGAAAACTTAGACGAAATCGCTTCTTTCACATTAGATGATGGACTTCTCATGGACGACATTGATGATTATTTACAAGACCAATATGCTACGGAAACGAAGAAAGGAATGTGGGTTGGATTAGCAAGTTTAGCACTTGGAACATTGGCTTACCTCAACCGTGACTCCCTTACCTCAAGCGTAAAAAGGGTTTTTAACAACGAAACACAGGAAATGTTAGAAAATGACCCCGAATTGATTGAAAGTCCCAATACAGGAAGCCTTGACCCTGCTCAATACGAAGAGTTAGTGGTTGAGTCCACAGGATATGCCGTTGATGTAATTCCTGTCGGTCTTGATGGGAGTTTCATGGGTAGTCGTTTTGCGGCACTTCCAACCGAAAGATATGTGGACTACAATGAACCCGGAATTGGCGCACACACCGATGTTGCCCTCAATCGTGATGAAATGTATCTTGAACCCGAAATGGCTATGGTTCAAGCCTCCGAAAGTGTGAAAGAGTCCGAAGCACCCGGCCAATCACCTTACAACAGCATAACAGGGGAAGAAAATCCCGATTTTAATTATCGTGTTCTCAAGGAAACATATCCTCGTTCCCTCGACCCTGCGGTAAAGCCATTCATTCCTCAAGACATGGATGGATATACAGGAAACGCTAATACTCCGCCTTCCGTGTTCAACAAAATGTTTAATCTTGGTGTTCTCGGTCAAACCCCTGCTTTTGTTCCCGGAAGTAGCGACATGGGCGCAAATCATTTTGGTTCACGAAATGCCACCCCTAATACATTAGGACTTGGTGGCGTAGTCGGTGGCCCTCTTTCCGACCAAGTGAATGCAAATTATACCGATGGAACAACCTCAATGTCCCTTGCACAATGGTCTATTGAAAACACCGTCAGTCAAACTTCGGACACAGAAGCAGTAGTCATAGATAGGTCTTCGGGACTAATGAAGCGTGTTCGGAGAGTGTGATGATGTCGAAACAGGATTACTATTGCGTTTATGTCATTACTGATTGCGTAATGAGAGAAGTTAAGGACAACGAATCCAAAAAAGAAATCGTTAAAATCTCCGCCTTACCACAAGGACAAATCCCTGATGATTTCGTTCCCTTTGCTAAAGCCTATTTCAAGGGACATACAGATTTTGAGGATATGATTTGTGAAAAGATTTATGGTGATGAAAACGAAGTCACCATTACAGGTTTAACCTCACTTGGAATGATTACGCTTCCTTTCGAGGAAACTTTTGCCGTAGGTGATGATTTTACCGCCCCCGATATTGTCGAGTTTGAAAATCCGAGCAAGCAAGGATATGCGACTATTGAACAATTGATTTACGCTAAGAATGAAGAAGATATTGAACCGTTGATGAATTGGGCAAAGGGTATGGAAACAATTTTGGGCGGCCCTATCAAGATGGCCGAAACAGATATGTCCGTGATGAAAGCCGAAGAAGAAACCGAGTTTTTCGGGGCTGAATACGACCAACACATGATGAATCTTTACCATTCACTTTACCGTTCCGAGAGAGAATATGAAGCAAATGTTTGACCCGTTGTTTTTAGATAACGGGAGGGATAAATGAGAATCATGTCGGACTTTCAATCGTTAATGAGTGAATCCACAGATTATGGGGGAGAAGGAACACCTGTCCACCCCGAAGAACCCGCTACGGTGGCTGAAAACATGACGCAAGTAATGGGTGATAGCGTTTTGAATCATCAAGGTGAAAACTTAGGTGCGGAAACTCAAGATGAACCTTTGCCCCCTGCACCCGCAGACATTACAGGTCAAGATGGCCCTTCCCCTATGCCTACGAATGCACACATGGATAATACCCCCGACCCTCTTGAATCTTTCATGGAAGCACATTCCGAAGATTTCCGAGATGTTTCCGCTATGAAACTTGCTGATTATGAAGAATGGTTGTTTCAATCCGAATCCGAAGCGGGTGAAGTAGCGGTGGCTCGTATTGTTTCTAACTTCAAGGCATCGGGATATGATGTTAAACCTACCTATGCGGCAGTAGCGGGTGCTACATGGAGTCGTATGAATTATGAAGGCGAGGAACACATGGATGCCCTCAAGAAAGTCGAAAGAGCCTCCGTTGCCGACTTACACCCATTCGTTCTTGAAGTGGAAACAGAAGGAATTACCTCTCTTATCGAAACTGTAAGAATGGCAGAAAGTCAAGCAGACGATTTCCGAAGTGAAATGATTTCGCAGATTAAGAAAGAGATGCGGGCAGAAGACGAACAAAATGCAGAAAATGTGGCTTTAGAAAGCGAAAATACATCAAAAGTCAAAGAATACGGTGGAATTGCCGCAGTAGCCGCCACTTGTATTCTTGGCATCGGTGCAATTATGAAGTTAAGGAAGTGATTCCTTGCCTGTCCGAAAAGTCGGTGAAAATTGCTATCAATGGGGCAATCAAAAGGTTTATTGTGGTGTCGGTGCGTATCAAAAAGCGATGAGGCAAGGAAATGCTATCTATCTTACAGGATGGCGTGAAGCGGAAACTGATGAGTCCGATGAAGGATTGTTAGAAATCCGAGATATGAGCAAAGAGGAATTAAACGATTGGCCTATTGACTTTTCCTTCTTACCTCACGCTTACGAACAAGGCAACAAACCACTCTTTCTAATCAACAATCGTTATTTTACTTTCAAAAGAACGGCTACGCATAAACCTAATGCCCCTCATGTTTGGGTAGTATGGGATTTAGAAACTCGAAAATATGTCGCTTGGAACTTTTCGGGTGGCCCTTTAACCAATTATTATTTTGAAAAGGCTGAAACACCCGCTTACACCGATTATCTTACCTATGACGACATGATGAAGCACATGGAAGATGTTGTTAAACGCAAACAAGGGTCTATTGAGGAATTATGGGAGAAGTGGGAATCGAATAGTCAATGGGCTGATGCAGTTTGGTTAATGACGGAAGCACAAGCCAAAGCCTTACGAGGCCGTATGAATGACGAAGAAAAAGAAATGAACAAACACCCTAACAGGTCATGGTCTTGGATTCCAAATAGAATTAGACAAGAGGCTACCGCAGAAATTATGGCCGATTTACCTTGTAAGAAGTGTGGCTTCAAACATTTCAGTAGCCTTGAACAAGCCAAGCGTCATAAACATTTTTGTGAAAATTATGGTGTGCAACCCGAAAACGGATTCTTTTTCACTCCAATGGCACTTGAATTGATACGACTTGGTATTCTTGGCGACTCTTTAGATAACAAGACCAACAACGAGTAATTATGAATCTCGACCTCGCTATTCAAAATACCTTGAAGCGAAGTCCTATGGACTCGGCTATGCACGGTGTTGCTTCTAATCTTGGAGATGGACATTATCGTTTGAATGCTTTTTACGAATCCGAAGAAGAAGCAAAGGCTATTCTCGGTGAACCTCTTGCCTCGTATGTCCCCAATCCAATTTCTGCTTATGTGCGCCCACCTACACAACCTCCTAACCTACCCAATCCCGATTCATTTACGCAAGAAGTCGGAGATGGCTACACAGTATCTTACGACCAAGCCTCTCAAACATGGTCTTTGAACAAGATGAGTGTTAAGAATGGTCTTGGCGGATTTTGGGCAAGATTGACAGGTGGCGAGGAAACAGTTCCAACCCCACTTGTTTCTAAGAGTGGTGCAAACTCAATGCACCGCTTCCTTACTACAATTCAAGAAATGGATTTGACAACAGACATGAAATCCAAGATTTCGGAGATTTGCGTTAATAAAACTGATAATACAGGGATTTCGGAGTTTGTAGGTGGACAGGTAATCGTTTCAGCAATTGACAATCCGCTTCAATCCGATTCTTTCCTTTACTCACAAGATGAACCCTTAGCAATTCTCGCTTCGGAATATGTTGCCCCTCCAATCTTGACCCAAGCGAAAAGCGAACAATTCGTTGCCCCGCCTACTATGTCGCCTACGGAGAACATAAAAATAACAGGGGGAAATCCTCGACCATTTTGAATAAGAGGTTTTAGATAACGGAAGAACTCAAAGGAGAATAACACGAAAGGTGAAAAATTATGGACGGTATTGTATCTGACGCAAAAACCTACGCCAAGCAAACAGGCGACATCTTCATGGACATTGGCGATGCGCCTTCCGTTCTAACTGACAAGAGCAAGCGTTCCGAGTTAATCACAGGATTCGTAGGTCTTTACGGTGCTACTATTGTTGGTGGTATCATTACTTTCCTTCCATTCAAGGCATTCGGAAGAGTCGGAGATAGTTTGAAGACAATCTTTACAGCCGCTATCGCTCTTTCCATGTTCAATCAAGGAATCAAGAGTAATTCCCTTGCTTGGAAGGTCGGTGGCACTATTATGAGTGGTTTTAGTGCTTACAACCTACTCGGTGTTGTTGGACTTCAAAACAGATTAACCAACCCACTACGAAAGTCGGCTGAAACAGGCTATTATGGACACATGAACCTTGATGGCTACGAAGCAATTGATTCTGTCGAAGTGGACAGGTCTTCTTACCAACCTACACAGGACTACGGTGCTGAAACTATTGAGCAACAAATGACCGAAGGAACTCCACAAGTCGAAATCGCACAAGAAATGGTTGGAAACAACCTTGACTCGGTTCGTCAAGAATCCGCTATGGGTCATGGAGTCACCCAATGGTTCGGTGCTGAAAACATGAACTCCGCTACTTCATTTAACAAGCGCATGGACATGAAGAAGTTTGCCGCATCAACAGATGTAGGCGGAAACAGAACTCGCACAGGCGATGATTCAATGGCAAATGTCGTTGGTGGAACATCAATGGCTGATTCTGCCCCTGCTATGACCGCATACGATGTATCTATGGAAGCAGGTATTCTCCCACAAACGAAGGAATTGGGCGGTGGAGTCCAAGATGTCTTCGATACTTACATTCTCCCATCTTACGAGATGCCCTCCGCAGGTAGTAGTGGACATGGTGTGACCCAATGGTATGCTGAAAGCAACCAAAGCGGTTTCATCGGAAACTTCGTTGCGGGTGCAGAAGGTCATGGGAGTGTCTTAGGACAATAAACGAAAAACGGAATTGAGAATTATGGATATTAAAGGCAGCATTAAGAAAGTTTGCGGAATGACAACACAATACCCTACGGTAGTCGGAACATCCGTGCTACTACTTGGTCTTGGACACTTTGGTAAGGATAGCGGATTGATGAATATGTCACTCGGCCCTGTTTCAGTCGGTATGATTGCAGGTGGAGTCGGTGTTGCTGTTGGTTCTTGTATGATTTTGAACCGTTTTATGTGAATAGGAAGTGAAAAAGATGATTGATAAGATTTGTAAAACTGTTGCAGACAAAAAGATGCTATGTGCTGTCTTGACCACCGTTGGTGGACTACACATGGCTTTGAGCGAATCACAACCTGTGCTTGGTCGCATTGACTTGCCTTCATTGGGTTGGTTCAGCGTTCAACACACACTTGGATTGGCATTGACCGTTTGCGGTGTTTGTTGCATTGTGGAGTGCAGAAAGTAAGGTGATTAAGAATGGATGTAAAGAATACTTTGATTAACAAATATACAGTCGGTGTATCTATCTTGGTCGTTGGTGCTTCCACACTTGTTGGCGTTCCAATGTCGGAAACTCTAAATCGTGTTTTGGCAAGTCCAATGGGCTTCGACATTACTATCCTACGCATGATGGGACTACTTACTACTGCTCTCGGTGTTGCCGTAGTCCTACATCAAGACCCTCTTGGTGTCGCAAAGGTAGTTTGAGTCCGTTAATTTGATGGCCCTAACGCCTCGATTGCGAACAAGCAGAAAGCAAAATTGCTATTTTAACATTCATTAGCGTAGCATTTCTCCCATATTTTTACCAAGTGGGTAAGAAAATGCAATCCTTTAGATAGTCAAAAAAAGAACGAAGAATTAACTCCAAAAGGAAGTGAATTAAAATGAGTATGAGAAGCCAAGTTTATGAATGGTCGAATCTTGCCGCAGGTGGCGCAGGTTTGACTTCGACAAGCACACTACGAAGAACTGTTGATGCACAACCACAGGTCGTCCCGAAAGACCGTGAATACGATATTTTCATCGGTGGAATCGGAAACAACATTACCAAACCTGCTGAAACCACAGCGACACAATTTATTGTCATTGAAGACATCGCTTGTTCAGCATATCTTGGCGGTGCGGTTCAAGTTAGAATCAACACCACAGATTACTTCCAAAACCCTGATGTCACAGACCAAGCAGGTGTTCCGGGACTTGCTTCCCCATACCCAAGAGGTTCTTCTAACGAACTACCTGCGGGAACTGCGAATCTTATCGCAGACAACACACAATTGTTGAAGTCCTTTGACCTTTACCCCGATGTTTATGTCCTTCCGGGTCAAGTTTTCCAAATCCTTTACAGTTTGACTACTACAAACGCTGACTACCCTGCTGCGGGCAACACCGCAGTAGTGTCTGCATTCGTCAAATACACGCTTTATGACGGCCCCGATGCCCTTATTGCGAACAAATTGCTCGAACTTGGTGTGACAATCAACCCAAACAATGTTGATTGGTATAAGCGCACTCTTATTGAACAGCAACAGCGAAGCCGTGTGGCCGCTACTGCTACAAACGGAGGTAGTGCTTGATTCGCCTTTCGAGGAATGAACAAGATACGGAGATGATATTATGAGTATGAGAAGCCAAGTTTATCAATGGAACAGCCAAGCAGGAACAACCCCTGCCGCAGACGCACAAGCAGGAACTTCAATGTCCATCTTTATCGGTGGTTTTGGAAACAACATTACCAAACCTGCTGAAACTACTGCAACCCAATTCGTTGTTATCGAAGATGTCGCAGTTTCCCCATCAGCATTCACCTACACAGGTGTCGGTGCAGACGATGTTGTATATCGTGGTCTAACAATCGGTGCTACTGAAACAGGTGTTGCGGGCAACCGTGCATACATCCAAGTAAGAATCAACACAACCGATTACTTCCTTGACCCTGACAATGTTGGAAACGATGGTATTCCGGGTGCGGCAAGTCCTTACCCACGAAGCACCGACTTCCAACCATGTTTCAACCTTTACCCTGATGTCTATGTCCTTCCGGGACAGGTGTTTGACGCTCTTGTGACCTTTTACAACACAGGTGCAACAGGTTCAACCATCCTTAACTGTGGACTATGGGCATTTATGAAATACACTCTTTACGATGGCCCCGATGCACTCATCGCCAACAAACTATTGGAAATGGGTATCTCCATCAATCCGGGAAATGTTGATTGGTATAAGCGAACACTTATCCAAAGCCAATCCGCACCTGCTATGCCTTCCGCATAAGCACGGAACGAGTGAATTGAAGGTTTTGCTACCACCCCATAGCCGTAAGGCTAAACGGATTACGGGCGAAAACGGGCTTCAAAACCCTTATTAACCCTAACCTGTTGGTGAGAATCATGGGATGGGAAGTTTGGTATCAAGAAGATGGCGAGAATGACCGTTATTTGATGGGATTTTTCAACAATACCTTAGACCAATCATTTGGCCCTGTCCTCATGGTGGATTACAGTTTCGACAAATCTAACTATTACAAGATGTGGGATAAGGCTAATCTTGCTGACCCTCGCTACATGGAAGTAGGTGAATTAGAAGAAAGTGCCAAGTGGGTTAGAAGGCTCATTGATGATTACACAGACATAGCCACCGCTAACTTGAAGATTTACAAGGTCAAGCCTAATTCAGCACCCTATTTGATTCACGAAGATAACATCAAAGCCTCGCATGATTCACTTTCATTCTCTCCTTACAATGATACCTTAGAGAATCCCGATATTCTCAATGAAGATGAATACGATACTGTTCACGACATGATTGAAGAATTGAATTACGAAATGAAAGACCACATAGCCATGAGAGATGATACTACAAAATCATGGATGGAAAATATGCGGTATGGTTTGCGTGGCGAGATTTCATGGAAAGTATTAGATGAGTAATTAGATAATCGGACTTTGTGTTTGATGTAATCGTTCCCATTTATCGGATTTCTAAGCCGTTCCTTGAGCGTTGTTTGGAATCTATTGACGACCAAACTTTTACCGAATATACGGTCTATGTGTGTGATGGAACACCCGAAGAACATCAAGATTACAATGCCGAAGCCCTTGTGTTGTCTTATGGCTTTGAATACCTCCGACAAGACCCGAAGCAACCTCTTGTGGGTGGGGCAAGGAATCAAGCCGTAGCGACAGGTTATCAGCCTTTCCTCGCTTTCCTTGACGGTGATGATTATTGGTATGAAGGCTACCTCATGGAAATGAAAAATGCAATTGAAAAATCAAATGAAAAGACCGCTATTTGGTCGGTGGCTCTCGATTGCGAATACCCCGTTATCTCTCAAATGACGGGCAAATCTCATCAAATGAAAGGGATTTATGGACATTGGGACGACCAAACTTTCCTCCAAAACAACCCCGATTATGCCTACTATTGGTTCTTTGGACATCCCCCTACACCAACAGGCACTATCATGCGGAGGGAGGCGTTTGAGTCCGTTGGTGGCTACGACATGACTCTTGGTATGGCAGAAGACACGGAATTACTTTTGCGGATTGTGGGCGACCCTCGTAAAGTCCCTGTTGAAGAACGCAAACACTACGAACCGCAACCTTTGATTGGCGGATTTCACTATGTCGGTGAAGAAAATACTTGTTCATTCGGAACACAATCGGGAGTGTCAGCGCAGCGTGACATCCCGGCCATAAAAGCGTTTTTCAAGGCTAATTCGGAGTATTTTGCAGAAATCCACCCTATGCCTACAAGAAAAGATATGCCCGAAGGGACAACAGATGCTTTCATAGAAACACTTAAAGGAGTGATGAGAAACCGCACCCACACCATTTAGATATGCTCTCGCATAATGGTAAATTATGAGCCAAAACGCCATCAAACTTGACAGCCCTTTTGGAGAGTTTTCCATCCCTTATTCCGAACAAGCCGTCCTCGATTTGATGCGGAAGATACAGAAGGTTCAAGAAGGCGACCCTAACTTGTTTGAAGAAGCCGTAGTGGACTTTTTAGGTTTGGAATCAATTGAAGATTCGGCTTCCGATTGGTTATTTTGGGAAGATACTAAAGTCCCCATTTACCTTCACGATATGTTGGAATGGCTCAAGCGTGATTTCGTTTTAGAGAGTGAAATGGCATTTTCCATGAGTAAAAGAAAAAGCACAGGTATTCAATATCACCAATTCACTTACCCCGATGGCAAGGTCAATATGCCTATTCGTGTATCTTATTTTGTAAGGGAAAAGGAAACTGATGTCCCCTATGTTCTCGACTTTTGCCCTGTTGATGGTCTTCATCTTGAAGTTCAAATTATGCACTTGCCCGAACACAGCATCGAAGAGTTTCACAAGAAATATGAAGAGTATGGGACTAAACATGGGATTTTGAGGGGTCACACCGTTGATGCCAAGATGAGATTTTTACAAATTGATGATGTTTCATGGGAAGATGTTGTCCTAAGTCCCGAACAAAGAAAGTCCCTTGACCGCAACATTGTCAAGTTTATATCCCACATTTCATTGTATGAATCTAAGAACCTTCCTACGAGCCGAGGGTGTTTGCTCACAGGGCCACCCGGCACAGGAAAGACCTTGACTTGTTCCGCTATTATGAATCAAGTGGATTCCACGATTTTTTACATTACCTCCGAAGACATTACCGACAGGGGGCAAATCTCCGACCTTTACGATGTGGCACGAAAAGTATCGCCTTCTATTGTGGTTGTCGAAGACATTGATACGCTCGGTGGGATTGACCGAAATAGGGCAGGTGGCGACCATCCAATTCTCGGAGAGTTTTTGAATTGTTTAGCAGGTGTTGAATCCAATAGTGGTGTCGTGACAATTGCCACGACAAACTACCCCGAATATCTTGATAAAGCGTTAGTGGATAGGCCGGGAAGATTTGACTTCCGTATTGATTTCGGATTGCCCGATGAAAAATTAAGGAAGCATATTTTGGAGAAATACTTGTCTTCTTTCAACCATAAAAACATTGATTTGAAACCATTGGTAAAAGCCACTAATGGCATGACGGGGGCGCATTTGAAAGAAATGGTAATGATGGCCTACATGGACTCATTAGAGGCATCGGGCTACAAGAAAACGACCAAGATTACACAGAAGCATTTGGAACAATCTATGAAGACAATTACGGAAAATAGAGCCAAGTATAATCACTACAAGAAAGAAAGTGGTGAAGCCTCCATTCTGCATGGGTGAAGCGAGGCTTTAGATAACGAGAACGACAAAACAACCGTATGGGTCGGAAGCCTCGTCAAGAACCTGTCAAGGAATACCTTGAGAATCCTCGCACTACATGGTTGTTTTCGTCCCCTCATCAATTCTATGAGTGTTTTGGCGACACCGACCACAAATACTTGACTCAAGCAGGGAAAGGGAATCGTCTTGGAAAGGACACTTACCGCATTGTTCTCCACTTCCCTAACAAGTATCACAATGACCGAGATGCTTACATTGATAAGATGAAAAAGAGTCATACTTTCGGACGATTCTTTAACACCGATTTGGGCTACTCCCGCATTCGATGGGATGCAGGGCCAAATCCAAGCGCACAATTGATTCTGCATGATAAGAAAGGCCGAAGACAAGAGTTTTACCTCACAGGGCGCAGTAATAACCCGAAAGGTGCTATGGTTATGGCTACGACTTCCTTCCCGACTATGAGTAAGAAGTGGAAACCTCTCAAGGCTAACACAAAGGACAAGGAGGCAGTTAAGGATGCTGACGGCAACATGGGCAAGTGGATTAGAAGTGAAAAGTTAGTCCTGTGTCCTGTCCGTGTCGGTATGTTGAATGTATCGGCTTCTAAGCCCGGACAAATCAAACTCTCCCGAACCAAACCCGTTATTGAATGTGGAAAGGGAGTATCAAAATCGGGGGCTTCACCGATGGAGTTTATGGTGAAAAATGCCGAAACTGAAAACATGATGGCGGAAGAAGACATTTGCGCCTTTTACGAAGCACAAGGACTACCAAATCTTTTAGAAATACAGGATGTTGAAATAATGGACAGCGAAACAGAACAACAAGCGATAGAACGAGCATACTATAACCCAAGCGAGGCTATGGTAGGAACAGACGAAACCCTTGACGGATTTAGACCCGTTGATTCGGCTACGGTGGATTTGACTTCAAATCAACCAACGGCTAACTATGGGGCAGAAGGAAGAAAAATGATGTGTGCTGATTGTGGCTCTCACAAGATGAAGTATGCCGAAGGAGAAACAGCAACCTACGCACCATCCGAAGAACCTGATATGGTATCGTCTTCCGACTTTGAGAACCCAACCAATGCTGACTTCTCCGCAGAAGGAGAGGCAATCGCTGATGTTGAAGAATCCGTTGCACCTGTTTCCGAGCCTGTCGCTGTGGCCGAAGGAACATCCCTCAACGGATATGCACCAATTGACTCTATTGAAGAAGGCGCACCGATTGGACACGGAGTAAATCAATACTTCGGAAGTGCAGAAGGTGTTGAAGATGCACTCCTTGATGAATCCACTACCAACATTACTGTTGAAGAGGGTGTTTCCCTTGAAGGCTTTAGCGGTGTGGATTCCGTAGTCGTTGAAGCCCCTCTCGGTCATGGTGTGACTCAATGGTATGCCGAAGGCGATGAACCCGAACCACACTTTGATGATGGCATCACAGGTCAAGATGGCCCAAGTGCAGACCCAACCAATTCGGATTTCCATTCGGAAAACCACTTAGGTCAAGGCTACGATGATGAAATGGATGAATCACTCGGAATGCGCCATCGTGGTATGCACGAACAATCCTTCAAAGACCGAAGGGACGAGGCTTCCGCTATGGACAAAATGCACTCCAAGATGGGTCGCAAGTATGACGATGTAATGGCTATGGATGCCGAAATCAATCGTTGGCACGACAAGCAAACAGGTCAATTTACGGGCAAGTGGTCTAAGCATCGAGGTAATGGCGAGTTCAAAACCCACAATGCAGATACCGCAGGTTATCTTCAAGACGGTTCACTAAGCATGGACGGCTACACTCCTTTGGAGTCCGTTGAAGTGGACAGGTCAAGTTATCAACCAACCCAAAACTATGGTGCGGAGTTTGACGGTGAAGGAATCTTGGGCGACAGTCCTATGACCTATGCCGCTAAGGGCGCATTTGGACTTGGTGTAGGAACACTTCTTTTCGGTGCTTCTCTTGCGGCAATTGCTTCGATTGGGGCTATGATTCAAGACAGAAACGGAGAATGAGGGATTAAACATGGAAATATGGAAGACACTTGGGAAAGTCGCCATCGGTGGCGGTATTGTTTATGGTGTCCTAATGGCACTTGGAAAAACTGATTTAATCAACAAGGCAAAGTCCGTCTTTTCAGCCGATGGTGCAAACGGCACGGCAGGTATCAATGGAAGAGGCGATGTCGTTCTTGGAACAAATCGTGTTTATCAAATCCCTGTCAATTCGGGAGGCACTTCTATGCCTGTTATCACTCCGCTTGCTGAACCTGTATCGGGTTCGGGACAATATGTGGGTCAAACTGCTTACCCAATGGCGGCACAGAACAACCTCGAAATGCTGATTGACGGTGCATCATGGATGAACGCAGCGGCCTACACGAATGCGGCCTTTGGACAGAATTATTCGGGTAGTGCTGTGGGGAATGAATGATGGAAAAAGCCGTTGTTGGACTAATTGCGAGTTTAGGAATCATTGGTGCAATCGCCACCAAAACCTCTAATAAGGTGAAAGATGCTGAAACTTTTATGGCAAGTATGCAAGCGCAAAAACCGCAGGTCGCTTGGAACAATAAAGTCGGTCAAGGAATCGGTGTTCGTAAAATCCCACGCAACAAGATAAACTTCACGGCTTTTGATAAAGATTTGCCCGCTTTTATTCCGAAAAATATGCGAGCCGATTGGAACAAACTTGAAACTGCAAATTGGCAAGAAATAAATCAATTGGGAACGGCTTCCTACACACATTCCTACCGACAAACCCTACAACAACAATACAATTCATTGTCCCATTTCGGGGGAGGCATTGAATATCCTATGAACTCGTCATATAACGAGTATTCAACCTTAGCAAATAGAATCTCATCACTTAGCCAAACATACAGTCAAAACATGGAGTATGAGGCCGTTAGAAAGGATGGGAAGAAGGCCATCACCGCTTTCAAAAAACTTCACGCTAATTTGGAAAAAGGCAAATTGCTAAAAGACGGCAGGTATATACAGGTGGCCGATATGCCAAAGGTGGCTAAATATGCCGCCTTCAACACCTTCATGGATTCTGTATTCAATGGCGCACAAGCATTAGCAAAGGTGCGAGGCATAGATGCACTTAACAGAAAGAAGTTTGACGAGTTTATGGCTCAAATGAAAAAACCACAAAGCACCACTTGGAGTGGAGTATCTTTCGAGTATCGCAACCCACAAAGATATGTGCTGAACACCCTTAGCAATTTGAATCACAACCTCACACAAGGACGACAAAGAGGAATTGATTATGCACTAAACACTTTCCGAGGCTTGGTATATCATTTCGCCAACCATCCATTTGTGCCAACAGGTTTCCATCCACAACATTCTCGCCTGTATAATCTCGATTTGGCTATGCAAGACCCCAAAAGAGTATCTTACATTCTTGAACAATTGACCGTGAACGAAGTGGCTCGATTGTATCAATATGGAATGTTCTTCAATGACAATCCTACGATTCGATTTGTGGGGGCAAAAACCCGCCCTTGGAATAAGAGAGAAGAATTGTATTTCCCTAAATATGCTTATCGAGAAAACATGAATACTTGGCAGGTTTTACCAAAGGAATTACGCCTTTCAAAAACTCAATATGTGAATACCCTCGCCAAAAGATGCAAGGAGTTAATGGCCGCAGTAAAGAGCGTGGAAGGTAGTGCGGATAATTTGACGAGAATTAAGGAAGATGCAAAGAGAAAGAACACAGAAAACGCCACCAAAGCAGTAATCGAACAGGTTCAAAAGGCATTAGATGGAAAGGCTGTCGAAGGGAGATATGGGCAGAATAGTGGACAACCCTATGAAAAGCGGCAATTAACAGCCGAGCAAAAAGCCGATTTAGCCCTCGCTATTATCGAATATCCCGAATACACTATGCCCGCACTTTCGATTTTACCTTCAATTGAAATTGAAACTTACTACGGAAACATTGATGAAAAGGGAATGCCTGTATTGGAATCCCAAAGAGTGAATCTCATGCAAAATACGGGTCTTTTGAATACGGTTAAGAGCGAAGATGTGCTGAAAGGACTCACTCTTGACCCTGCTATGAAAGGACAAATACAAAACCGTCTTTCCGCACGATACCAACAAGCCGTTGCATCTAATGACCGTTCAATTGCTAACTTGGCGCAACAAATGACTCGATACATTCAACAAAAGGAAACAGCGAGGAAATCGTATGACAAGGCGTTGAATCTTGTGGACTTTGCTTTCTAAGGCCGTGAACGAAATCTTTATTAACCCGTTTCTCCCACCGAGAAAACATGGCGACAACAAGAGCAATCCGCTACAACAAATTGAACTTTAGCAACACCAACCAAGTGGGAGATGCCCTACATTGGGTTCGATACCGACACAACGACATGAAAATTAGAACCCCTCTTCAAGAGGCGTGTCTTTATGAAATTACCCATGCAGGGGATAGCGCACAAGACATTCAGCAAAACCTCAACGACATGATGAACCAATTGAGTTATGTGAACAATTGGTATCAAGTAATTCATCAAGTATATGCACATTTGATTCCACACCTAATCCACCTTGAAATGCAAAATCACGGTTTGGATTCCTTCATGCGTAAGAAAATGATTGAAATGCGTGATTATGCGAAGGCTAATGCTACTCAACACCCTCACTACGGTCATGTTCACTTCGATGGACATAGCGACCAAAATTACATGGCTATGTTCAATGACCTAACGCAAGAAATGAACAAAGTAGCCACATCAGTCAATGACAAGTATTTCCCATCGAAGATTTACAACAATGGCTATAACCATAGGGGTGTCGTGCAAGCGAATATCAATTACCACATTGTTCGCCCCGAAACCACCGATGAGCAGATTGATGATTGGATGAACACTCATACGGCATATTCAGGCCACATTTGGCGACAGAACACCTATTACTTCCTTCGTGGAGGCTATGGGCAGAAGAACGCTCACACCTACCCACAAATCCCTGCTGATGTAATGGAAGGATTCATGGAACATCTCGTTGAAAATCATCCCCTTTTGGCTTTGATGATTGCGAAGAATCAACAATTTTTGCTTGACAATCCACAAATCCGTTCTATCGGCCATTCGTGGACTTCTAAGAACCGAAGCGATGATTGTTGGTTCAAGGAGGCATACGACCAAGTGAATAAGAACCACACTACGGTTTTCGCCCCTCCTGTGAACCTCTTTGGACAACACCTTCCAACCCTTACAGATATGCTCGATGTATTCAATACGAAGAAGGCCGACATTCTTCAATTCCTTGACGATATTCAGCCTGTTCTCAAGTCAAAGAAGGATGCACAACAAGCCCTTCAAGACAAGACCGAAAAGAGCATTGAAGAGGGCATGACAGTCGTAATTCAAGGACTCCTTGACGACCCTGCTACGGTTGAGGTTGGAACGGCCATCATCGCCCATATTGCAGGTATCGCTACGCTTCCTATTGATATGACGCTTCACCCACAAGGCATGATTCAATACACATACCACGACTTTGAGCGAAAGGAAGATGTAGTTTCCCACCTATACCCTCACCACATGAGAAATGCTGTCCCGCTAACGGCATTCAACATTACCGATGAGGTTCAAGGTGTGCTATACGAAGCCTATCGAAAGGAATTGGAATCATACCGTTCCAACCACGCCAACCGATGCGCTCAATTGGCTCGTCAAATCGCACAGGCTACTACTCGCCACGATGCCGATGTAAAGACCCTTATGGACGCATTTAGCGAGTATCAAGCGCAGGTTTAGGTCTTTCGGTGTCTTTAGATAACGGGAACGACCAAATACCACCATGAGTGCTGTTCTTGACTTCCGTGAATTGCGTGATAAGGTTCTCGCAGGGGAAATGGAAGAAGATGAGGAAGTGGAAGCCCCTGCATGGAAACAGGAAATAGGCGACCACATGGGTCAAGCCGTTGCCATTGGTGCGGTTGTTGCTACGGGTTCAGCCCTTATCTATGATAGCATTCAGCAAACATCAGCATTCCCGTTGTTTGGAAGCGTTTCTAAGGGAACATTGGTAGCATTAGGTGTCTGCCTACCACTCGGATATTTCATGGGCGCATTCTCAAGAGGACAGGAAGCACAGACCCAAGAGGACAGATACGAAAAATTGCTTGACGATTCGGCTACGATTATTGAGGAACAACAGGAAGAAATTGACTCGATGGAAGCCGAAAATGCGGAAAAAGAGGCCGAAGAAGAACAAAATGCTGAAAATGACTATCAGTATGATTACTTGAGCGCAGAAGATTCCTACTTTCACGGCCCATCACTCGGCATGGGCGTAAGTGCTTTCGGTCAAGAAGGGGTTCTGTATCGCCCCAAAGACACAGGAATGCCTTGGTAATTTCTCCATAACGCATGGAGATTTCTCCATCGAGAGTATTAGATAGTGGCAGGGCTAATGTAAAGTCATGTCCAAGACCACTTTTGAAGGATATGTGCCATCTTTGAAAGCAAGACACGAAGCGACTATTGTAGGCGGTAAGGCTATTCAATCCAAAGGCGGTTCAATTCGCTATATGCTTCAAGGTGAATACGATGGGCGAAAAACTCTCCCTAAGACCGTTTCTAAGGAAGATTTCGTGAAGGTCTATGGCTTTGATGCTAAAGAAGCCGAAGCCGTGTATATCACAGGCATTCAAGATTATAACGGAGTTAAACATGATAAGAAGGCTTTGTATCACCAAGTAGGAAAGGAGGACGAATGGGGTTATGAACCAAAGAAAATTGTCCCTATTGAAAACAAAGACGATGCGAGCGATGTAATCAACGAAGAAATGGATAAAGAAGACGCTATGATTACCAACGCCATTCCATCAACACACGGCTATATCCAAAAACTGAAATCGGCTGATACCGTAGGTAGTCCTTCCCCCGCAGATGTTCAACCCCCTGCACCTTCGGAGAAACCCTTCCCGCAAGAACCGTCCAACGAAAACTTCTCGGCTGAAAATGTAAGAACAGGCATTACAGATGATGGAAAAACGGCTTACGAATGGTATGTCGTTGAAGGCGATGAATCCATAACTGATAGTAATGGAGAGCCGTTGATTAGACCTTATGACGAGGAAGAAATCACTAACGAAATTGAGTATTATGTGAATCATTTTGTTGGACAGGGTGAATTAAGTGATAGTGAATCCCTACGCCTTCACGAAATTGTGGATGCTCACGACAGATTTGATGAACCTATGGAATACACCATCGCTTACTCATGGAAACCTGTTGAAGTCAAAGAAGCATTTGGATTGTTTGGTGGAAAAGAGGAAGAAAAAGAAGAGTCCGATGAACCCAAAACCAAAGAATACACAGTCGTTTTACAAGAGGGCGACAAATTGGAATTGACGGACTTACCCGGTGACGACCCGGAGAAAAATGAGGAAGATAAGGACGAATCCGAAGAAAAAGACGAAAAAGAGGTTGAAACCTACGAAGCCGTCCAAGCAAAGGTGACTCGCATTGAGGATGAAAAAGAAGAAGAA
>Ga0066865_10000050_pt1 | contig 23965 bp, 22 predicted proteins | sample ETN01SmetaG_2_FD_66433 | JGI IMG/M metagenome (GOLD analysis project Ga0066865, IMG submission 66433) | Marine microbial and viral communities from oxygen minimum zone, Eastern Pacific Ocean - ETNP2014F12-01SV265 | ecosystem: Environmental > Aquatic > Marine > Oceanic ...
GAGGTTGGCTATTCTTAATCTGCATTGGATAGGGGCGGTAATACAAATTATACACTTCTTGGAGGGGTGGGTTGAAATCGTCAGCCTTACAAGTGGGACAGCGAAAAGGAAATGGTGGGTCGTTGCGAGAGGTTCTTACAGGGACGACTCTTTTCGGGTGGGCTGATTTTTGATTCGGGGGAGTTCCCGTTCTTTTTCCGAAAACACATTGGGCTTGTTGTTGCTTCGACACAGCAAATGTCAATTCCGATACGGGACAATCCACAGTTTTGGAAACACCTTTGCCTGTATCGGGGTCAATCACGGACTCATTCGATACCGTAAATCGGATTTTAGGGGTATATTCCTTAACTTCTTCCCAATCTCTAACTATTTTTCCATCGGGCAAGGTTTCATGGACGAACTCATATCCTGTAATTTCCCCATCCACTTTCAATCTTCTATTGTTAGGGTCAGTAATCTTCAAGTTTCTTTCAATCGCCCCTGTTCCTTGTCCTTCTTTTTGAGGAATGTTGTCGTCAGCCGTGTATAAACGCACGAAATGTTTTCCAAACGATTCTTCACCACAACCTACTTTGGCTAAATCGGATGAACCACAAGTTTTCATTCGGGGGTTGCCATAGCCATCCCTCTCAATTTTCCCATCGGAATCTGTCATGGGAACTTGTTGTGGACAGGTGCTTTTGCCATGTCCCTTCCATGTCGTTCCGCAATCATTACAAGTGGTGACATGATTACAACGATACCGAACCATAAACAGGTATCTTCCTTTCTCATTTACCCCTCCTTGTTCCCATTCGGTTAATTCAACCGATGAAAGCCAATCTTTAGGAGAGGCATAATGCCCTGCATCAACCGTTTCCCAATTCCAAATTGCATCCCTTCGATAACAAGATGGACACACTAAGATTCCCGACCCTTCCGTTTCGGAAAGAATAATTTGCTTGTAGCCCATGACAAACTTCCGCATTTTATTAACAATGTTCACAATGTTGGATTTGTAGTAGTCCACTTGTTTGATTTTATTTTCACTTTCAATCTTGTTTGGTTGTTTCACAGGGGCAACAAACATCAAATCAAATATGTCCTCAAGGATTTTTTGCCCTTGCGAGGAATTGAAAGGGTTTTCGTCATACGCCATAACTACCGACTCCGCATTACGGCATCCATATCCGATGATAAATCCCTTAGAAACTTCTTCCCCGTATCACGATTAAGAGGTTCACTACCATAAGGTATGATGCTTGAATATGCCATCGCCCACTCAAAAGCAAACATTTGAATTAACAAATATCTCCAAGTCCCGTAAGTTTTGATTTCGGCTTGGCGTTGTGCAGGTGTGCGATATTGCCACCAATTGTCCCAAATGGTATTAGCAGGTGCGCCACAGTCGGGACAGGCCGCTTGGAAGTATCGAGTCCCAAACCATTCTCCGTTAATTTTGAAATCTTTGATAGGCTCAAAGGCTTCGGTATTTACCCTGTTATCATAGGTTCTTGTGCCTTCCACGACATAACTTTGTCCCTCTCTCAATGTTCCCACATCTTTTACCGCAACAACGGTGCGCCACTTAGCATCCATTTTCTTGTTCACGGCATAATTGATAGGTGGGTAATACTGTTCTCCCCTTCCATGCCCCATGTGCTTTTGATAAAAAGGAGTTTCGGGGGTTGGTGTGTAAGGGTCGCCTTTGGCGTGTTTATCATACTGTCCACGAAGCCCACTTGGAGGTTTGTAGCGATTGTCTTTCAATTTTCCATCAGCAAGCAATCTGCGGTGTCGGGCAAATCCTTCTTTCGTAGCGCATCTTCGGACGAATTGACCTGCTCTCCAACCATCTGTCATTTGTCTTTTTATTGAAGCCCGTTGCTTTTCATCAAGAACGGCAGTAGCCGTCATAACTGTCCAATTAACGAGAATATCGGAGATACAATTCATCCAACGAAAACGCTGAAAATGTTCCACAGGTAATTCCTTTGCACCTTCCACCCAATAGACCGCATCTTTGCCCGGATGGGCTACAATGTGTCCAAACTCATGGGCTAACACAAAGAAGGGTGAAGAAGAAGTGTATTTATCGGGAACTTTGTGATAATTTTCTTTCAAACACAACATCATTTGGTCTTTACCGACTTCTATTTGAACCATGTCGGTTCGTCCACCGTGTTCTTCTGTTCCAAGAACGAGGGGAATGTTGGCTTCGCCATACAATTGTTGTAATTGTCGGTATGCCACCCGCAGGTTTTCGGGGGCGTGGTGTTCTTGCAGAACCTCTTCCATAAAGTGAGATGGGTTGAACGACTATTTGAATCTATTCATCATTGATAGTGAGAGCATTCATTACCATTTGCACATAACTTCGATAATCGTCAGTAGTCAAGTTTCCAACATCTTGGTATTGTTGTAATTGCCATTGTGTCCCATCACCATAAAACGCTTGAATGTAGGATTCCGCTTCTCCGAAAGGAATGATTTCCCATGCAACAGGCATACCGTCCGAATCAAGGTCAATTTTTGTCCCACTTGCGTCAATCTTACGGGTTGGTCGCATGGTGGCCGAAGTGACTCCGACAAAGAATCCGAGAGTGGGTTGGCTACCTACGGTGTTATCGCCTCCAATACATCGTATGCTTAACCACAATCTCAATTTATCTTCGCCATCAATTTTTACCTTTCGACCATTTGGCAATTCAAACTCCATCGCACCATCCACAGGAGAAGAATGGTGTCGAAGAACGAAACAAGCATTAAAACCTTCATTTCCGAAGGAAATTACATCGTCTTGGGCTTGCACTTTATCAGTCGCCCATTCTGCTATCGCTTCTTGTGCTTGGACAAGATATTCGCTAATTTGACCGTAATTTTCCTTAATTTCCGCTTTTGTCCCCTTTTGTCGGAAATGCACACCTTCGCTTGTGTATTCTTTGAGAATGTTTCCAACACGCTTTATCTTTTGAACGAAAGGACTGTATTCGGCCAATCCATCGGCAGGGATTAACATTTTGTAAGTGGTCGCAAGGGTTTGATTGGCTTCATAAATAGCACCTGTCGCTTGGGTTGCATCTCCACCCGAACCCAATTCAGCCATAGTCCCCCCAAGATTTGAGCCGTTGGTAATCATGCTACCCCAAGCCCCCATACCATCACCATAACTTCTCCACTTGAAAGCGATTGGGTTAGGGTCGCCCGAAGGAACAGTTTGGGCAACGAAGTTAGCAAATCCTTCATACATTCCATCTGTGGGGGCAATACAAGACATTCTTGAAACGATTTCGTCAGTAATCGCAAAGGATGGCATCGTGCCACCACAAATGGCTTCAATCTTGGAATCTGCAAGGGCAAGCAAATTAGATTTGTCGTCCGAGAATAATTTGTTGTCGGAAGCAATTTGTCCTCTCAAAGCGTAGTATTGAGAAGCCGAATTGTTCGCAAGCAATTGTTGTCTTTGAAGTTCCGTAGGAGTGGTCTTTGTTCCCTTTTCCGATTGTGGGCGTTGTAGCCTTTCAAGATAGGAAGCATAACGAGTTTTGTATTCCACATCCCTTCGGACATTATCAACCGCCATTGTGCAAATAGCCCAATGAACAGGAGTGATTTTCTCTCCGCCCGCACGAACACGCTCTTTGGTTTCCAAAACAATATCTCTCTCATACTTCCAATAAGAATCGGTGGAAGACAGGTAAGTTTGACAGTTTTTCACGAAAGCGTCCCACAAATCCATGAGTGATTGGGATTTTTCCCCACCAATTGAGCCAAAACCTGCTTGAGTATTACGCAGAACATATCCATCGAGAATGAAATCTCGGATGAAATCTTGCTCATTTTGGAACTTCATGGCTTCACGGTTAATACCAATGTCACGCCCTTTAGGGTCTTCTCCTTCTCTTGCAGGGCCGAGTCGGTGTCCGACACAATATGGCAAGGAATCAAGGACTTCTTGACGGGTGACATGAGTTTTTCCACGAAGGAAAGCCAATGCTCTCGTCATTTTTACCATCGAATTGGTGAAACGGAAACCAAGCATACGGTCAATAACCACAGGGGCTTGATAACGATTCATATTTCCATCACCAAACTTCTTACCCCACCATGCTTCGTGGTCGGATTCATATTGAGAGTTTGTTGTAGTGGAAATATCAGCCAATGGGGAGTCATAAACTCTCTTTTCCCCTCGGAAAGTGAAATCTGCACCGTAAATCTTGTCTTTCTTTTCTCTAACCATCCATTTTTGCGTAAATAATACCGAAAGTAGCGAAATATCAAGAAGTGCGCCTTGGTCTTCCGCAGAACCCGAAGCGTTGAAATCCATGTTATTGACTGTTCCCCAAACTTGCTTCAATTGATAGAATCTCATCGGAGAAATGAATTGTGATGAGCCTTTGTTGCCCAACATTCGGTTCACTAATTGGATTTCGGGCGTTCCACCTTCGGAGTCCACACCACCATATCTTTCAACGAGAGTGTTGAAACGACCACCAAGCGACAATGTTCCAAAGAGCAATTCCATGTCAATTCTGTCCACGAAAGCCAAATCGTTTCCTTTTTGGTGAGGGTTGGTGTCCATCCATGCAACGAAGTTAGGTGAAGTGAATCTTTGACCTCGATATTCCACCGTCTTTTCAGCAATTAAACCAAGAATAGCATCTTCCACACCACTACCGCTACGGTTTGCTTCGTTGAAGAACTTGATTGGTTGAGTCACCACAGGACGAGGGGTTGGGTCGAATTGATAAGAAGATGTTGTGACTTGAGTGAGAGGATTCTTTTCAGTAATTTGACGAATCTCAATACCGTATAGGATTTCTTCTGCTCGCTTATCGTAGTCAATCTTAGCCACACCACATTCTTCCAACATTTCGGCTACAATGTTTGACATACCCATTTTGCCTTCATCAAGTCGAGAATCATAGAAGTGTTCTAACAACATCTCTCGGAGAGCGAAACCTTCATTCCCTCCCGAATCGGAGTAAAGCGAACTGCCTCCAAACTTAGCAAATCCGTTTTGTTCGCTGAACCCTCTTGGCAATTTGTCATTACTCTTAACACCAAATAAGCCTCTAATTTCTGCCATCGTTTTAGCCTTACCACTAATTGTATTCAAGACCTCCACATCGCCCGTTGCTTCGATAATTTTCACATCGGGTTTTGCTAATAAGAAGTCGGCATATTCATCGGGTGAAAGGGGCAATTTACCCTTGCCCGAATCGGAATGGCGTTGTAGGAAACGGAAATCCCAAAGATACGCACCCGAAAAATCATTAGAAATATCCCATTCAGTAAATCTCCACAATTCCCAAGCATCTCTTGTCGTAGCATATTGCTTGTCCCCATAATTAACATCGTATCTTTGTCCCGATGGGAAAACCATGTATTCGTGACTCTTACCGTGCATAATTGGCTTTTTAGCCATGTATCTCTTCATTTCGTTAAATCCGTAGGAGTTCGATAACAAAGTAGCGGCAGAATTGATTACGGTTGTTTTACCTGTTCCCGGAATACCCGAAAGACGGCAAGTGGAATCCTCCATCAACCATGCGGCAAAGAAGGCTTCTAACTGTCTTGGGTCGTCAAATCCGAATACTCTTGAAAGGGAATCCATGTGGACGCTGATTTCTCGCAATTGTTCCACGACTTGTTCTCGACTTCCACGCTTCTTCAACGCCTTTTCCATGCTCTTGTATCTAACAGACAAAACCCTGTCTAAATCTTGGACATCGAAAGGCATATCGCTGTGGTCTTTTGGCCCAAAACAGGAATTGTTAAGCGGGTCGGAGATTTTCATTTCCTTGCCATTTGAACCAATAATTTTCACAGGAGAGTTTGTTCCCTCTATGACCTTGAAATTAGTCATGTCAATGTCTTCAACCTTGACTTTATCTCTCAATCCCAATAACTTCAACATTTGAGTGGTCTGTCCACCAATGAGATTAACCAATGGGTCGTCTGTGGTATCGGTAGCGGGGGCTTCATCGCTTGCGCTCGTAGGCGTGGAGGACGAATCCATCACCGCTTCTTGAGCGACTCCTTCGGTGTTGTGGGGTGGGTTGTCCACATTGTCAATTGATTCGGGGCCAACATCGGGGGTAGTAGTCGCAACGACTTCTGCCAATTGCGGAAGAAGGTTATCAACGCCAATTTTTCGCCATTTTTGCCCTGTGATTGCATAAATGTATGATTTTGGAACTTCGACAATGTTCAAATCACCGTCAGCATCGTAATTCAATTCGACTTGAACCATAGCGTCCTTGCCTTTCTTTCCCTTGTGTATCAAACGAGCAAACATCCATCGGCCTTCTTCTTGTCCTCCGTTTTTGATAATTTCATCAATGAACTCGTTAAGGAAATCGGGTGCATCGGAATTGTCTGCCATCTCTCTCGCCTTAGCATCATCCCCTACCCTCACTAATTCGAGGATTGTTTCCACCGTTTCATTTTGAGGGTCTGCTGAAATCTTTGTCCGTGTTTCAAACTTCTTTTCGTGTTTGGCAGGGGTCATGCGCTTCATAGAAGTGCCGTTAATCTTTGCTTTCATGTTGCCCACCATTTCGTCTAACTTGGAGTAATCTTCTGCCATGTTTAAGCCTCCCTCGTTGGAATTGTAATCAATTTCGCACCGTCTTCTGTCGGCACAATAACTTTCAAGAATGCGCCCTCTTCCCATGCAATCGAAGAAGTCACAGGCTTTTCGCCCTCAAAGACAGTCCATCGAGGGGAAATGTTGCGTTCCACACGATTTTCCTTTTCCGTAGCGTAAGATTCCTTCCACTTCCCATCAGCCATTGTGAGTTTTTCAACCTTACCTTTCAGCATTTGTCCTGTTTCCTTGTCCGTAGCGGTAAATAATCCTGTTTCCGCATCGGGGAAGACGCAGAATGAACCATCGGTGAATGTAATTTTGACTTGTTTCACTACGCCATCTTGGATTCCGGGCAAAATCTCTTTGATTGTCCGACCTTCTTTTCCGTCCATTCCACAGGCGACTTCCGTGCCATCTTTACTTGTTCCCATTGGGGCGAGTAAGGCTTCATCTCCGGGAAATTGAATCGTGGAAACGAACATAGAATTGTCTTTGGGGTCACGCCCTGTATAATTGTCTGTCCTGTCATTTCGTTGTTCGATAACGCATTGGAATTGAATGTAATTCTTTTTGGTGTCCATGTTGCCAACACCCTCAAAATCAAGTGTAGGCTTAACAAGGAAGGCTTCATCAAGAGTTTTTGAACCCGTAAATGATTGTGGACTTAGATAGGCTTTAGCAGTTTCAGCATTCCAATAATACTGCCCCATACCTTTAGCGTTCAATTCGCCCGCAGTTTTGGTAAATCCTGTTTGCTTGTTTGCTTGTAAATTGTTCATCAATAGCAAAATGGTTTCGGAATTACAAGGGGCAAGTGAGGCTATCAAGTTTGGCATTCCTTTCAAACCCATTTTCTTGAAATTGGTGTCAATCCAACCATTTGAACCTTTATCGTTAGCAAGAGTATTCTTCATTCCGCTTTTGTCAATGGTGATTTCCCCCTCATCATCCCCTGCTTTCATCTTAATGATTACTTTCTTGTCCCATTGAATGCGAATATCACTTACCTTCCAAGTGTCCAAGTAGGCATTGTAGTAAGGGGCATCTTCGCCAAAGTAAAAGGAGTAAGTAGGGGTTTCACCAACCGTGAACTTGAAGTAAGTGTTGGAAGGTGTTCGTTGTGCTTTGATTCCACCATTTCCACCCGATTCTTCCAATTTCGTGTGAGCATCCATTGATACGAATACAGTAAAGCCATCTTCGGTGACTGAAATAGTGTCTTTCAACCATTTCGGTTTCATCTCTCTATCGCTTGAAAAACTTGGCAAATCCACGCCCTTACCTGCGGGCTTGTTATCATCATACAATTCTCCGCCACTTTTTGCGGTGGGGAAGTTTTCAAGAATGGCGAAAACCGAGTTCTTGGAGGCCATGTAAGGAGATTGATTAACCGACTATCTAATACCTGTCTTCCTAAAAGGGGCGATATAGTCGGATTTATCAGATATTTCGGCCTTCTGCCCGTAAAAAGGCGATTATGTCTGCCCTACCGAAAGCATACACTCTTTCAAACCAAGACAAGTGAGAATCAATGAAGTCGCAAATGGAGTCAATTTCCGCAAACTCGCTTCCATAGGGGCGCATTTCATCAACCAATTCGCCTACTGTTCCATTCGCCCAAACTTGAAGTCCCTTCTCCGACAATCCTAAAATGAAATCCTCGTCCCATAGCATATTTTTTACCAAAGCGATGTCGGGATTGCTTGTGGAACGAACAGGAATGTAGCCGGGATTAAGGGCAATAAAACGCCCCATCACATCAATGTGGGAGGGCAAGTGAACATTACGACACCATGTTAGCCAATCTGCTATCATCTCCGATACATAGTATCGCCAAACGGGATTAGACACGCCTAATCCTCCGAAGTTTCTTCTTGAATATCCATTTCATAAAGGTCGAAATCGGGAACTTCGTAATCCTTAACTGTCAAGGGGTCGTAGTTTTCCAATGATTCGGGGACTTCCATTTCGGAATACTCAACCATAGGTTCATCTTCCACAAACTCCGAAACATCAATAGGTTCAGTTTCCCATTCTTCCTGTGCTTGGTTGTTGATTTTCCTTTGTGAATCGCCTTCCATAATTTCATTCATAGATAATCCTTGACTTTGTGCTAAGTCGGACACATCAACAATAGCGAAAGCGTCTTGGTTCATACCTTTGACTTCGGTGAATGTGTGGGCTACGCCCGCATCTCCGCCTCCTATTTCCATATTGTGATAATCAGTTCGGACTCCTAAATCGAGATTCCCTCCACCCCGTTCTTTTGCTACCTTTTCACGCATAGCCATTCCTTCTTGTTTTGCCCATGCCTCAACCGCAGCGTGTCCCGCATCTAACGCATCGGTTAATTCATTATTAACTATGTCGTATTTCTTTTCGGGCGGTTTCATTGAACCTTCGCTTGTGAAAAAGTTTCCCCAATCGTCAGCACTAAATGAGTTCAAATCAAGAACAGGGGCAGGGGGCGCAACAGGGGCTTGAGCGACAGGTTCTTCATTGACCGATTCGCCCACCATAAACAAGTCCTCGTCTTCATCGTCAAACAATGAAGCATCAGCCACGCCTTGCGATTCTTTTATTCTTTCAAGGAACTCAAGGTCTGTTGATTCCAATTCGGCTCTCCTTCCCGAAATAAACTCGGCTGCACCTTTGATAACAGGGGCTACATCCCGAATAACTTCAAAAGCATTTGTCGCTTGTTCCATTCTTGGCGAAGCGGTGACGGTTTCTCCGACACCATACTTGTCAAGCAAGGAAAGTAAGGGAACGAGCATCTTTTCTGCCATTTCGGGGTCAAGGTTTAATTGACGAGCGAAGTCGCCTATGTCTTCTCCACCTGTTAATAATTCAACAATGTTTTTACCCTTTTTGGGTTTTTCTGTCTTCTTTTCCTCTTTGACTTCGGGCTTCTCCCTTTGAATCAAATCCGAATAGTCGGAACGATTGGAAACAGGGCGAAAGTGGTCTTCAAAAGACGAGGGACGGTCTGCGCTATTTTCGTCCATGCGTTTCACTTGTTTTCCTTAGTATCTAATCGTTCTCTCAATTCAGCAATCCAATGCGTATGGAAATCGTTATCCTTACGGTCAAGGTCAAGGGAGGTTAAGTCATTGATACAATTTGAAATGGTTTCGGCATATCGTGAAATAGTAAGCCTATGGGCGGCAGTATTTTCACTACCTGCATTGAGGATAAATTGACAGTAATTGTTGGCGACTCTTTTCAAATCACGCTCTCGCTTTTTCGGAGATGCCATCAAAATCTCAAACAGGAAACGGTGATTCAACAATTTAGGCATATCTCCGTGCGAAAACTTGTCTATGGTCTTGAAAAGGCTTCGATAGGATTTTTCTAACCTCTTTGTGGGCTTAACCCCGATAATATCAGCCAATTCGGTGAATTGATTGTGAGCAAGAGTGTCTTTTGTAGTCGTCAAAAGATTCCGATAGGACTTGAGAACATTTAGGTCAATTTCCATATTTACCACTTCAATACTGCGGGCCGTTATTGCCATTGAAGTTTGAAAGGAATGACGCATCCAAGTTCAATCGGCTATCGAAGGCTTTTACAGCCGCTTCTGCCTTCTTTTCTTTTTCCCTCTCTTCCGCTTGCTTCTTGAGGGTTCTTTCTGTTTCAGCCATAGATGCCTCAAGTGCGCCAAAGCGTTCCATCATTTCGGCTTCACGCTTTTTGAATACTGCGGCAGTTCCACCAATACCTGATATTACACCAACAGCAAGACCGCCAAAAAATCCACCAAAGGCTTTCTTTTCCACAACCTCGCCAACCACCATGTCAGCATTGAATCCTTCGGAAGACATTCCTCGATTCTTAACTTCTTTGATGAGGGCTTTGATGTCTTTAGAAAACGCCTCAAACTCTTCGGCACTTGAAACTTTCTTGTCGGCTAAGGAATCAATAATGTCAAGTAATTCGCCATCATCTAACTCGTTAGCCTTCACATTCTTCTTAACTGCGATGTTCGGAATACCGACTTCTTCTGCGGCAAATACCAATAAATCTCTCAATGTGGCGTTATTTGTCCCATTATGTCCCATTTTCTCATCCGGGACGGACTGATTATTTTCCGAATCCTGTTGGGACACTATGTATTCATTGACCTTTTTCATACCACGAATGCCTTTTCCTCTTTGGAACAAAACATATTTCCCTTCGCCATTGGCTTCACATACTTCTTGAAAATCGGATAGATTAGGACAATCCTCCCATTCTTGAAGATTGGTTGTTCCCGATTTTGCCGCCCCTTGACGGTAGCATCTCACGAAGAACATAAGGTAGCATTATTGTTCTTGTTATCTAAAGGTTCACCGATGTTGGAAGGGATTTTTCCATTTCCTTTCGGTTGCGATTGTAAAATAGGACAGGGACTCCCAAAGTTTCGTAATATCCCCTAATGCCATAGAAGGTATTTTGAGGACACTTGATTTCTTTCCACGCTAAGGGACTATCTTCCGTTTCCTTTCGCCATGAAATGATTCTATGTTTGACGGGAACAAGTTTTCGATGCCCCCAAGTTTTATCGTGTTCCATAACCTCATCGTATTCCACGACAATTTGACGATATACAGGCTTCGCCATGTCCCTTCTTTGATAAATGGACTATTTGAAGTTTTCCTAAGACCAAACAGACGAAATGGCTTCATATACACCATCCAACATTTCGGGATTTAGACCCTCAAGTGCCTCAATGGTCTTTTCAATGTGTGCCATCTTCAATTTTACGACCTTATCGGGCAATTTCCAAGATTCGGCTTTGGAGGGCAAATCTTTGTTGCGAGAGTTTTTCAAGTATCGTTCCCAACCGAGTAAATCGAGTCGCCACTTTTTACCTGCTCTCCTTTCATTCGATTGAGCATGGCAAAACATCGGACGGTTTCTAAGGATTCCGACTACTTCACGACTTGTGTATCTGCGAGGGTAATTGGAAACGACATATTCCGAAATCTGTGTGGAATACCCGTAGCCGTTGTGGTCGAGCATATAATCCACGATGATAAAGACCAAAGTTTCGGTCATATCAAGAGGACGAGAAGCGGTCACTTGACCCGCCTCATTCTTCTTCCGAGTCGTCTGCATCTGCTTGCGCTTCCTGTATTTTCTTTACATTTTCTGCTGCTCTTTCACGATATTCTCGCTCTTGTTCAGTTTCTTCGGGAAGTCCGAGTGCTTCACGAACCATCAAATCCATTTCTTTTTGGTAGCGGTCTTTGGCTTCTTGCTTGTCCATACCTTCTTCCTTAATCCAATTTTTGATAGTGGCAACACGATTTTCTTCAAACTGAATGACCTTTAGCATCAGTTTTACTTCGTCCGAAGGTTCGGGTGCTTCCACAGGAGGACTGTCGAACAATTGCTCAACCTCAACACGCAAAGCATCGGGTTCGGGGGAGGAAACAGGCACAAACTCTTCTATATCATCGTCAAGATGAGAATGCCCCGTTCCGACTTTAGCGATATAGGATTCTGCATCCACTTTAGTCACATAGATTCCAAGACGAGGCCAATAGCGCATTTCTGTTTCGCTCATAGAGAAACAATAGGCGAAACTTGTATCTAAACCTTATCTTTCGGCACAGAATAAACCTTGCGGTTTTCCATCATGGCTTTAACGACTTTCATACCATCAAGTGTAGCACCTTCACCCTCAACCATCCAAATGGTATTTTCTTGCATGGCTTGAAACTCAAGGACTTTCGCAAACTCTTTTTGCTCTATTTCACTCAACATATCTTATCCACTCTCCCGCTTGTTGGCCGTTTTTCCATTCCCATAATTGAGCCGTTGGTAAATCTGTCCGAAGACGGGCAATATCCCCACGCAATCTCCAAATATCTTCCAAACCAAAATCCACCATTACTTGACGATAGGCTAACGCATCTTCATCATCAATTTCAAGTGGAGTCGGAGGTCGAGTGTCTTTGGGAGAAATCATGGCGTGAATCCCGGTCTTCGAGGCCGAAATCCGATAATAGACATCGAAAGCGGGAAAATCATGCGATAACTTGGCTAATCCATTTTGAACGATAGTGTCTTCAAGACCCACCGAATCCCAATCAAAAGTTAGACGCATCATTCTTCTTCATTGGTGGACTCACTATTTGAATAGTGCGCTATCAACAATTCTTGGATAGAGCCATTCCATCGCCATAAAATCCATCTTACGAAGTAAAGCAACATGGCTGACTCCATGATGAAAAAGATTGTTAATAAGGAAACCCACCAAGTTATTAAGTCCATTAAATCATCCCCTTAGAACCCCAAACAAGGGTTGCTAATTTAGCCAACGCAGGTAATCCCATCGGTTCAAAGGGAACATGGGTGATTCCCACCAAGCGCACTTCATGGTCGGACGCAAGGGAACGATAGCGGGTAAGGTAAGGCTGTTGGATTTGGTATCTGCGGTAAGTCATGGAAGCGGCAGGGTTGTCTTCTGCGGTGTCCCATATTTCCTGTCCAAAATCGGGAACAATGTTGTTCACAAGGATGTGTTTTACGGGTAATTCAATTTGGTTCAAGAACTTGATGGTTCTTGCACATTCTTGATAGCCCGCTTCCGAAGGAATGGAAACAAGATTGATGGAACAGGTGTCTTGCCGAAGGAGTGCTTTGAAAATCTCAATGCGCTCGCAAATGTCTTCTAATTCTTGAACGACTTTGGCCGTATCGGACTTTTTGCGGAAGATGAAACCTTTCAAGTTTTCTATTTTGGCCTTCATTCGTAAGATACGAAGGATAAAAGCACGAATGGCATCGGGGGCAGTTAGCATCTTGAGAGTATGTCCCGTAGGTGCAGTATCGAAAACCACGACATCATAACTTGCATCGTTCATCAGCGTGTAAATCATTTCCATGCCGAAATACTCTTCCATGCCCGGAAATCCCGCCATATCGCCCAAGATTTCGGGGTCAAAACCCGGCACATTAGCCGTTAATTTCATCATGCTCTCGTTAATTCTGTCGAGAAAATCTTTAGCCTGTTTTTCAGCGTTAATGTTCATAGCCCAAAGGTTCTTATCAATTTCCGTAGGGGTAAATCCCACTTTTTGTCCGAGAACATCATCGGTGGAGTGGGCAGGGTCGGAAGACACAAGGATTGTTTTCTTTCCTTTTTGAGCATGATGAATGGCAGTAGTAGCCGACATCGTGGATTTTCCCACACCGCCTTTCCCTGTAAAAAGAATCAGCATAAGGAAGAATAGGGGTGTTCGCTATCTAATCCTTCCCTTCAAATACTGATTTCCATTTCGGCTTCTTACGAAACCATGAAAATAACCAACGCATTACGACCACTCCGATGCAAACGCCATGTCAAAACCTTCTTCATCATCGAGTTTTTCATACCCTCTTATGACGACCTTTACAGGCTCAAGGGGTTCTCCGACAAGGCTATGCAATTGGTCGCAATTGGTCGCAAACTTCAAATCGTAAGACCCATTTGGCTCTAACTCCGTGATTTGCATTACGAAACCGTGTTTTCCAATCGGGCCATCATATACGACTTCCGAACCAAAAGTGACTGTGATAGAACAAAGATGCGACAAAGGACTATCGGACGCATTGATTTCAATGTCTTTCAACAAGAAGTCGGGAGATATGGGAATGATTGTCGGAATGCAAACATCCTCAAGACACATCGGAAGTGTCCACTCGCTTTTAATTTCACACCGCATTTATACTATATTTCTTGCTTCACATATCTAATAATTCGGATAAAATGCTCATATAATTTCCTAAAAGCGGTAATTTGCACTCGATACCCGGAAACAACCGCTACACAATTCGTTGTTATCCTAAAACGGGGGAATCGCCATCGGCCATATCTGCTTCAAGGGATTCAGTTTCATTCTTCTCAATCCATTCTATCAAATGTGAAGGGACATCGCTTTCCTCAAAGATGGCTTCAACAGGACACTCATTGATACAAGCACCACAGTCAATGCACTCATCGGGGTCAATAACAAGATAAGTAGGCATTTCACGGAAAGCATCAACAGGACAAACCGCTACGCAATCTTGGTATTTGTGATTTACACAGGATGCGGTCACTACATGGGGCATCTTAACATCACTTCAACAACAAAATGCCGATAACGGCAATACCGCCTACCACAACAAGAGGGCTGATACCACTTCCACCATTAGTGCCACCGCCACCACCTGTAAGTCCACCAAATAAACCACCGCCTCCGCCATTAGGAGGGTTTTCGGTGTCAATATACACTTCTTCTAAAGTGACATACACTTCATCGTCAATGGAGTCGTTGGAATCAGTAATGTCTGCACCTTGCACCTTGAGATAGAAACGAGCCGTTTCGGGCCAATCCGAATCAATGTCAATAGATAATTGGTCGCCACCTTTCATCAAAGCCGTGAAGGAATCTGTGTCTTTGGCAATAATACCGGGAGAATCGGTAGTAATGTCGGTAAAACTATCTTCCATGAATCCGTATTCACCTGCCGTTTCAAATCTAACTTTCAATTTTACCATGTAGCCTTCCCGAATGTGAATCTCACACGCACCCGACTTCTTACTTCCGCCATCGTAGTTTGTAAGCCCTAATGTATTAGCATTGACCCACCACCAACGCCCATCATCCATAGCCGTTCCTTCTGTTCCACGAATAGTGAACTCTTCAAAGGGTGTCCCATCACACTTTTCATGTGCGCCAATGTCGGGACAGTCCAAATTGATTCCTTGTAGTGTCCAACCTGCGCTATCAACCTCATATCCGTCTAACAAGTTAGCCTCATTATCGAAAGCGACTACGACTCCCCCACCTGCGCTCGTAGGCGTGGTGTTTGTTGGGGGTGCAAATCCAACAGGGACTTTGGTTAAGGTTTCCGAAGGAAGCCCCGAAGTGTATTTAGGATTGGCAGTAATCGTTCCATCGGGGTTATTTGTGAGAACCCAACCGTTTTCCCAAGCGGCAAGAGTTTGTGTCGTTCCCGAATCCATTGATTGCCACATTTCGCTATCTGTCATAAACGAAGGGGCATCGCCCGAATACTGAATTGTGAAGTTAGAACCAAGATTTTTCCAAAACCCCATACGATTCTCAAAATCCTCGAACATGAATAGCGTTTCTCGTTCCGACTATCTAAGGTCATGCGTGACTCCAAAACCGGGCCACAACCGGGCAGAAGGGACAAAATTACGATTTTAACATCAATTTTCAAAAACTTCATCGAAATAAGATTTGGTCTGCGGAGAGTAGCCTCCCTTTCTTTGACGCTCAAGCATTTGTTCTTCGGGAGTCGGTGGTCGGGACTTAGGCAAATACTCTTTCATAAACTCTTGAACCTCTTTGTCCTCAAAGTCGGTGTTGAGGGTGTCCAACATATCCAAACCAAACGCAGACACTTGCTTTTTCTTCTTTCGGACACGACCCATGCGTTCTGCATCTCGCATCATCATTTGGAACTCATCTTGTTGTTGGCGCATCCACTCTTCAATTTCCTCTTGCTTGATGTTCAAATCACCCGAATTGATAATCTTCCTCTTGAACCACTCAACGGCTTCAATCGTGACTTTCATGCCTCTTTCTCGCAATTTTGTCGCTATTAACGCATCTGCCCCATCAAACAAAATGTAATCAACCCATACTGCCGCTGCCCTTCCTGTCGTCCCTTTAACCACGAAAGTTAGAAGTTTTGATTCTGTAAAATCAATACTGCGTGGAGATAGCGGATTTGAACCATATCCGCCCATGAATGTATTAGGAACAGTTTGGGTGGTGGTAGTAGGGCCGTAAGCATAAACCCAATAGGAATTATTGGCCCCATCTCCTGTATATCCAAAAATGTCTTCCGATGTATTATCAGCATTTCCCACCCCCATAATAACCAAACCATCTAATTCATTTGTCATAATGAATGGATGCCATAGAGCAGTTTTGTAAGATTCAACATTTGAATTGATTTTTACGAAATTATCGGTTTGGTCGAGGAATCCATCATTGTTTGAGGCAGCGTTGAAAGTCGAAGTAGCCGAAATTACACCGATTCCATTTGTGGTGTCGGAGAAAAGATAAAGCCATTGGTCACGGTCATTATCCCATCCTCCCCAAACGGCTTTTCGGGTTGTGCTGTCCTTTCCAATAATGAACTTGTCATTGAAAGTTTCTCCCACATTCAACACGATGTTGGAATAGTTAGGTGGATTAGCATAATTGGGAGTTCCGATAGGAAAACCATTACTTTTCGTCCAACCTCTCCCCGAATCAAACATAAACACAATAGGTTCGTCTTGTGCCGTATCTTTGGTCTGCGAAAGTCCACCAAAACCTTGACGGGAAGGCTGTCCTTGTTGCTGTTCGGACGCTATATTGCCTGTGGGGTCTTCATCTAACCCTAAGCGTTGATAATTACCAAAAACTCCGACCCTCTCGTTATTATTGGCATTTGTCACAAAGATTGGTTGTTCTGTGCCACCATATCCTCCATCTTCCGTGTAGTAGTAATTCAAAATCTTGGAGATGGCTTCTTCCGTTTCGGTAAATGTTCTTGATTGTGCAACGGTGGAATACCACTTACTTTTGTCAATGTCGGGATAACCTGCCGCTACCACATCGGGTTGAGTGGGGACAATGATAGATTCAACGATACAATTCGGAGATTGTGGGATTTCTTCGGCTACAAAAATACCTGCCCCCAATACACCTGTCGTGGGTTTCAATCCATTCACAAAATACTGTCGAAGTGCGCTTCTGTCGGAGGGGTTATTAACTCCTGTCCCATCTTCAAAAGTCATTTTCTCGTAGGGAATTAAAACATCCAAACAATATGCACCATTAAAGGAAATTGGGCCGCTTGTGACTGTTGATGAGATGCCCCATTCGGATTCTCCACCTACTGCATTTGCTTTGAAACTCACCCCTGCATTATGCTCAACAATGTATGGCCCCATGTTTATTTTATCGGTAGGGTCTATACCGCACCAATCCACAGCGAGCCTTTCCACCGAATAGATGCACCCACATTGAGTAGGGACTGTTCCTGTGGTGACAGGAGTAGCCACCGAAGGGTCGCCCCCTAAATGAGCATCGCCAACAATTTGGAATGGCCCGCTTTCATTAAAAGCAGCCCCACCGAAGGCTTGTTGTTGAGAATAATAACGAATCCCAAGCCACCTTCGGGGTAGCATACCCCAAGTATTAGCCGAAGCATCGGGTTCGGGGCCAAAAAGACCCAAATAATTAACACCTGCCGCATTGAAACCTAAATCCCATTTGTTCGGAGTGTAGTCGGCTTGACCGCCTGTATTGTAAGCACTTGCACCCACCCAATCCTGTAAATCGAAAAGTTTGATTTCTTCACAAGGTTGAGTGGAAAAATCACTTCGTTTCATGGTGTGATTCGTAGTGGCACTCCACGCTGTTTTCATCGAACCTGCTTCTCTCACAAAGTAAAAAATGATATTTCCACTTAACGGTGCGCTTGCTAAGTCCCCATAGTCGGTAATGGGGTTGCCTCCTGTATATGGGTAGCCCATTATGGGGGCAACCTCGCTTTGAACACCTGTGGCTGAATCGAAAAACTCAAACAATTGCGCCACCCACAAGAAGGGAATGTAATCAATGTTCGTATAAACCATACCTTCTGCAACGGGGTCGCCTACTCTTTGAAAACCTACTGCGCCAATTTTTACATTTGCACCATCAATAGAGCCTTCAACGCCTCCAATCTCCACACCTTCAACCCCTTTAGCAACATCAATACTTTGTAGCCCTACGGACGAATCTGCCGCTACTGTTGCCGCATCTGCAAGCGCACCGGGTTGAATATCAATTGGCATCCTCATAGGCAAAAATCCCCACCCTGTAAGCCCTAATTCAAAATTAAGACCTGTGTATTCTTTCGTGTCCTTGTTGTAAAGGAATGGGGCGGTGCTGTTCAAATTGTAGGAATAGCCTCTCAACGGCATGAGAAATCCGTCCCAAGCATAGCCATGATTACCTGCACCATACAAATCACGGAAATATGCCTTGTAAGAGCCTACCATGATGTAATATCCATTCATAAAGGTGATGTCCCTAATGATGTATTCTCCTGTTGGAAAGATGGCTTGACTGTCGGAAGTCCCTAAAGCAGTAGTCCCACAAAAACGATACATGAAAGCCCCTCCCTTTTCAAAACCTGCGAAACAATCTCCTGTTGGAAATATCCCTAAGTCCTGTGGATTCAGCCCTGCTAAGGAAATGATTCCTTCGGAAAGGTAATCACCAATCCCTGCCCAATTTTCCACCTTCAAATCGTATGCGAGTCCCATTTCAATTACCTCATGGTGGTGTTAATGTAAGTGTCTTAACAGGTTCAAGTGGAAATTGTTCCACAGGGTCAATAAAAGCATTCGATACGAAATAATTGATGTCCCAATCAGTATCGGGTGGAATCTCAATATCCCAATCAGCAGAAAAAGCAGGGCCAAAGTCGGTTGAAATGGGGTATGGGGCGGCAGAACCCGACAATCCCGAACCCGGCAATCCATCGGGGTTTGTGAAAAACGAAGTCACTCCGATTGTAAAATTGACATAACCTCCCGGAACCCAATTGTTGCCCGTTCCATAGATTCCGGGCGTTGAGCCGAAGTATTTTATGACGATGTATTCGCTTGCCTTAGTGCGTAATCGGGCTTTTAGAGTCGCATTTCCGATACCTGAATAAAAAATGGATTGTGGTTCTTCCAAATCCTTCAACCGCTTGGGCGGTATTTGTCCTAAATCCACGACATCCCATTGGTAGCCCTGTCTGCGAATAGACATAGATTACCATTGACGGTGTTGCTATCTAAACGATTTGATTCACGATTCAAAGATGTCAAGGATGCCATCGCCATCATCATCTTCGTCCTCGTAATCGGGTAGCCCGTCATTATCGTGGTCGAATTGACCTGTTGCATCGTTGCCATCGTTGTTCTCGAACCAATCCGAAAGACCATCGTTATCATCGTCTGTATCGGTAGCATCCCAAATGCCGTCATTGTCGTGGTCGTAGCGGTATTCAGCCCATGCGCCTCCTACCTCGTCCACATCGAGAATGTTATCGTTATCATCATCGGTGTCCACACCGTCATTTAGACCGTCATTATCGTGGTCACGGCTTGCGTCCGAACCATTTTCATACAAGTCGTTGCGGTTATCAATTCCGTCATTGTCAATGTCGTAATCAAAGCGGTCTTCAATGCCGTCATTATCGTGGTCGTAAATGTCGGTATTAGGGTTGCCATCATTGACTTCTTCCTCGTCATTGATTCCATCGCCATCATCGTCATTATCTTCTGCATCTTCGATACCGTCATTGTCGTGGTCGTTAGGAGATGAGTCCATATCATCGGGGATTCCATCGTTATCATCATCGTTGTCTAATGGGTCGGGAATACCATCACCGTCATTGTCGTTATCTCCGTTTTGGTCTTGGTTCTCCAATTGCTGACCTTGTTGTTGGTCGGATTGAGAACCTTGTTGGCCTTGCTGACCGTTTTGAGTTTGACCTTGTTGTTGCTGATTTTGACCGTTTTGGTTGTTTCCGCCTTGATTTTGGCCTTCTTGTTGTCCTTGTTGCCCGCCTTGTTCTCCGCCTTGTTGTTGTTGGCCTTGTCCATTATCTTGTTGTTGGCCTTGTTGCCCTTGCTGTCCTTGTTGTCCATTTTGACCTTGACCGCTTTGCTGACCTTGCTGACCTGCTTGACCCTGTTGGCCTTGCTGTCCCTGTTGTCCCTGCTGTCCTTGTTGGCCTTGTTGTCCTTGACCTTGATTCTGTCCTTGTCCTTGCTGTTGGCCTTGACCTTGACCTTGCCCCTGTCCTTGACCCTGACCTTGACCCTGACCCTGACCTTGCCCTTGTCCCTGTCCCTGTCCTTGTCCTTGACCCTGCCCTTGTCCTTGTCCTTGTCCTTGTCCTTGACCTTGACCTTGACCCTGCCCTTGACCTTGCCCCTGTCCTTGTCCCTGTCCTTGACCTTGACCTTGACCTTCGCCTTGTCCGTTATCATTGGACTCGCCTCCGCCTTCTGTGCCTCCATTACCCGAACCTGCTTGAGATTCTTGATAATCGGGGTCGTAAGCATCGGGAATACCATCCCCATCGGAATCGCTAAACTCGCCATCATTAGGGTCGTTAGGGTAGGCATCTGTGCCATCGGGTTTTCCGTCCCCGTCTGTATCTGCATTGTTAGGGTTTGTTCCCCTCGCATACTCTTGAGCATTGGTTAATCCATCGCCATCGGGGTCGCCATTAGCATCCCCACCATTAAGAGGGTTTAGTCCATTACGGACTTCCCAACCATCGGGTAATCCATCACCGTCCGAATCGGGGTTATTATGATTTGTGCCTTCGTTTTGTTCTTCGGCATTTGTAAGTCCATCGCCATCCCAATCAGCCCCACCATCGGAAGGGTCTAAGGGGTCTGTTCCATTTGCACCTACCACATTAACGGATAGGATAAGCAAGATAGCGGTTAGTATTGTGCATAGTGTTCTTTGATTTGTTTTTCCTTGAAGCATTTCGTTCACAGTTTGTTTGATTTTAAGGACACCAATTGTCCTTCTCCATCATTTTCATTATCGCTCATGCTATCTAAACATTCGTATCAAATGCTGATAGAAAGTATCACGCATCCCTCCGTTGGTCTTAGACCAATTTAGGTGCAGGGGTTAAGGATTATACCATTCACCATCAAAGCGGGGCGTTGCGCCTCCATATTCGATGAGATTATCACCATTGTTCTCAATCTCTTGCAGAATAGATTTCATCATTTTTTTCATATCTTCGATGGCTTGGGGGTCTAATTCCGCAATTAGGTTCTCGATAGGTGGCAAATTGAAGCCCGATACAAACTCTCTTTTTGACTCAAAGGAAACTGTTTGATTTTCAAATCCATTTGTAAAAATACCTTCAACGATTCCATCAAGAGTCACGGTGAAATGAACGAAATCCATTTCCAATTGTTCCTCAAGGGCTTCAATGATTTCGGGCGGTGGGAAATCAATAGGCATCATATACCACCATTATTTTCTTGACTATCTATGCCTTCTCACGATTCAAAGCAAGGGGCTTATGTCTTGCGGAACATATTTTCCGCTTTCCCTGTCGTAGTGCATGAGAATAAGCGAAGCCACACCTGCTTTTGAGGCCGCATGGAGAGAGGCCGTTAAGAGGGTTGTTAGCCCTGTCACATAGAGAAATACATCGTAAGGGGCATGAGTGTCCACCAAATCTGTAAAGAAGTCCTTAGCCTTTTGGAAATGACCCATAAAATCCATAGGGTTGTCCACGACACCGAAAATGTATGAATCAACGGGGTCGCCTTCATTGGTCTTAATTTCGTGCCGACCTTCGCATAGTCCGATGTGAATGTTAGTCAATTCCATGAACCAATGTTCATGCTACGGGTATATGAACCTACTCTTCTTCATCGGTGGGAATATCTTCATTCATTTCCTCATTATCTTCGCCAAATCTGCCTCCATAGGGGTCAAGGCGAGGATTGGGAATCAAATCCCACGAATCAACCATGTCGTTTTCGACACCGATATGTGAATCCACAAGGAAGGCAGGGTCATGCAAAGCACGGCAAGCCAAAATGTATTTTCCATCAGCCATCATACGAGCAATAGCGTCTGCTTGAGTGATGTTCAATTCGACTTGATATACGAGTGCATGGCGTTGGCGGTTCAAACTCGCTCGCATTACCAAAAATCCCAAATGTTCTTTGTGTTCCTCATACTTGAGGAAGGATTCTAAACCGTGTGCATCTGCAATTCCAATATACTTCTCCAACATACCAATCACCAATTTGTTTCCATACGGTCTTCATAGAGGTAGCGGTCAATTTCCTCATCGTTTTCATCAACGAGGACAACATAAATGTATCGTCCACAGTCCGAGCCAATCAAATGGGTTCTCCAATCGTCAGTCATACCTCAAAGGGGTAGCAACGAGTATAAAAACCTTCCTCAAACCTTCGTAGCATCGGTAAAGATTAAATCCATGCGGTCTTGTGTGTCTTGAACGACATTTTGCTTCACTCCGTTAAACTCATCATGGGCGGCAAGTTTCACATCGAAAATGTTGTAGTATCGTCCAACCGTAGGTTGTGATGGTGCGGCAGTAGGATGGTAAATGACATAGAAATTGTTGTCGGGGGTAAGTAAGGTAATTCCTTTGACCTTTACACGGTTAGCCCACGGAACGACTCTTCCCTGTAAGTCAAACTTTGAACCAAACTCTCTTGTCTTGTTGATAACCCAACCTTCAACCATTGGAAGTATTGAACCCGTTGTGCCAACATATTGATTGCCGTTAGGGTCACGAATAGCCTTGTATCTTGCGGATTTAGCATCTGCTTGAGTAATCTTGGCTTTCTCACTAAGAGGCGTTTGTGTTGGTGTTTGTGGAATCGCAGGTGCGGGCGCAGGTGGGGGTGCAACCTGTGAAAGTCCGGGAAGATTCAAACCTGCGGGTGCTTGAGGGCGTAATGCGGCAGTTAATCTGTCCACTTGATTATCCGTTAGATATGCTTCCCTTACATTTCCATTAGTCGTGACTTGGAAGAGGATGCTTGCTTTCGTAGGGTAATAATCGGGGTCATTAAGCATTACTGCATTAGGCCATGAACCCATATCTTGCATTGTTTGAAGGAACTTCTCAAGGGTTGGCTCGTAAGGAACTTGACGCATATACGGTCTTGGGTAATTTTGGAATCCCGTTCTGCGAACCTCATCAACAAGGCGTTGGTAGGCTTGTGCTTTTTGCCTTTCGGCTCTTTCAGCCGCCTCTCTTGCCGCCTTATCCTTCTTCCATTGGTCGAAACCGTCCCATTGTTGGGGAGTTAGATACACGATGTTAAACTCATGGTTAAGTGCCATAGCCAAATCGCCTCTATTGTAATAAGTCCCCGCATATCCATAAGGTGATACTTTACCCGAATAAATCGTCCCTGCGTATTCCATTAAATCTCGGAACTCACTTGGTTGGAAATCATACCATTCCGCACCCGGATTTACAGTAGTCAATTTCACTTCCGATGCCTTTTTCCATGCTAAAACCGCATTTTTGTAATGCTGTTTCTTTCTGCGCTCAAATTGCGAAATCATAAACAAAGGCCAAACTTCCACGAAATCCTTTCGAGTTTTCTCACCCACGAATCCGAACTTAGCAATTTCCTTTATTCGGAACTCAACATCTGTCGTAGGTTGAATGTTTTTAGCGAAAGCAATCAAACGGTTCGTTAATGACTTAACCGTTTTAGATTCAGTAGCGGGAGGCATGATAGGGACACACTTAGCCCTCCATTTTCCTGTAAATGCCCCACGATACGAAGACCAACCAAGCATCTTTTCCATGTATTCGGGGCTTGGAACAGCA
>Ga0066865_10000051_pt1 | contig 23625 bp, 21 predicted proteins | sample ETN01SmetaG_2_FD_66433 | JGI IMG/M metagenome (GOLD analysis project Ga0066865, IMG submission 66433) | Marine microbial and viral communities from oxygen minimum zone, Eastern Pacific Ocean - ETNP2014F12-01SV265 | ecosystem: Environmental > Aquatic > Marine > Oceanic ...
CAGCATCGAAACATAAAAATACAAGACGGTCTTTGAGCTGTACTCTATTCGTCTGAAACTTGAGACGCGAGAAGGTCGTCAACGTCGGTGGCATCGATTTCAGCGGCATCAATTTCACCAAAATCGCCAAAAAGGCTCTGATACAATCCGGAGCCTGCTTCCGCTGGTGGCATGGACCCCTGTCTCGACAGTTTTCCAGTATCATCGCGCGATTTGGTTCTTTTCAAGTGACAGTCGCCGCCGGACAAACCCAGGGACAGCCCGACGTTTCTCTCCTTGAGGTCACTGACCTGCGCTTGAAGGTCGCGCTCGCGCTTCCGCGACGCCTGCAACTCACCCTGCAAAGCGGTGAACTGTGCAGACATCTCCTCCGCATCTTGTTTGCACAGCGCCATCTCCTCTTGCATGATGAGCACCGACCTCTCAGCAACCTTGAACTTTTGAGAGTACACGCTCAACATGCCGCGCATTTCCTCGCAGTTCGTGGCCGCTGCAATCATTTTTGTTGCGAGTGTTTCGATCTCGGCGGACAGGGTAGAGTGAAAATTGTGCTCCGTGACCTTCATGTACGGCATCGAGCCTGCATAGACAGTGTGCACAGAGCTCAGATTCGTCGAGGAACAAGCGCGCAGAACGTGCGAGGTGGATTTGCCATGGAACAAGCACATGGGATGGAACAAGCGCATGAGATGGAACAAGCGCGCAGGACGGGCAGCCCTCGCATGCACTCAAAGAGAAGCATGAAACATGCCAAGATGTACAGCACAAAACATTCGCTCGGAATTGAAAACACGGCCCACAGTGCACGCACCCCGCAAACGTTGCGTCCCACTACCGGACGGCGTGAGCCTGCCAGCGCTGCACAGGCACGCGGGCTTGGTCGTGGATTGGCAGGCAAGCCCGTACACAAGCTTTTTTGGCGCGCGTTCTGATTTGTACCAGTTTAAAAAAACAAACTAAACCTTCGCCCCAGTACAAGAACTTTTAATTTGTCTCGTTTTGATTTCCGAGACGAGCAAAGAGGCCTGGCACGGAGCGGAAGGGCGCGCGCACTTGGTCGCGCCTTGTCACTGCGCACGCCCGCCGCCTGCTTGAGGCACTGCGCACGCCCGCCGCCTGCTTGAGGCACTGCTCACGCCCGCCGCCTGCTTGAGGCACTGCGCATGTCCGCTTCCTGATTGGGCGCGCGGACGGTCTCATGCGCATCCAAACCTGACACAATTTCAGACAGGTGTGCGACAACATGTTTCCCGACCGGTACTTTGTGTATTGGCAGCACTACATCGACCTGTTCAGGGGCATTTATGGCAAGTTCAACTCGCTCAAGTGCGAAGACCTTGGGCCCATGACCTTGCAGAAAGACTGTACTTTTTACAAGGACGCCGTCGATTGGATAGCCCGTGCAACTATGCACCATTGCGATTTGCAGGCCGCTCAGCATCCTTTTAATGTCATATCTCTTGGCTGTGCCTCCGTGCCTTTGCTGTATGCGTTTCCTGGCGCGTGCCCTGGATTGCGCGTCAAGCACGAGCCAGGAGAATCCGATGCTGCGTGCCCCCACGCGGTCAACTTTATTGAACTGTGCAACCAATCGCTTGGAGTCGGCATGAAGACAGGCACCGTTCGATTGAACAAAATGTCGTGGCACGACAAGGAAGGCGGCGACGATCACCCTCAAAAGGCTGCGTTTGAAACGGCAGTCGTGAAATCGCTGGAGCCTTTTTTGTCCTCTGCACCCAAGTATGTGTCGGAAACTCACCGCGTCCTGTTTTTGTATCCCTGTCGCGGTACCAACAACGACTTCGTGGAGGTTTCTGTGCGGGTCGAGTGGTCCAACAACCCTAACAGCGCAGAACGCGTCGAGGCGCGCAAAATAGACGATGCATTCGCCTGCTTTGCGGAAGAAATCGGCGCCTACTGTGGGAAAGCGGGACTCCACAACTCCAAGAAGAAACAAGCCGACGCGGAGATCAAAGATTCAGGTCCGGATTTCTTTGTTTTCACCGTCAGGCTGCCGCTTTGGAATGCATTGCCGAGAAACAAGAACATGAGGAGGGACCTGTTGGATCACAGGTCGGTAATTATGATCTGCAACATTACCGTGGACCAATCTGTCGAGATTCTCAAGTTTTTGCTTTCGATCCAGTGGAAGCCGATCCCGGGAGGGCTGTTTGTGACGCCCGTATTTGACAAGTTCAAGAGGCACGACGGCTTGGGTATTATCGAGTTAGACGGCGGGGCCCCGTGTGCCGTGTGGGCCCAGTACGATTCGGCGGAAACGCAGGAAATTGTAAAGACGTGCATCAACATGAAAGTGGCCTTGATAGGCGCCGAGGACGTGCTGTCAAACGTCTTTTTCGTTTCGTTTGGCCCTGCGAACAATCACATCCTTCCTGTTACCAAGCGCATTCTGGGGTGCCCAGAGCACTTTCGTTGCAACACATCGTACCAGCACAACCCGTGGCACTGTATTTTTTCGCAGTCCCCGTGCACAGCGCGGCTGAAGGGGTTGATTCACGGGTGTTCGAATCGCGACCACTTTTCGCGCAACAAGGGGTGGGTCAATTTCAAAGACTCGATCGAGGAAATTCTGCGCCGCGGCAAGATCAATTTTAATCGTGAACGCGCGAACGTATTGTTGCACGACATTGCAGATGTCTTCATGAATGTCAACGACGGGCAGAATCGTCAATCGTTTCAGAATATGTCGTGTACAAGCGCCCTGGAGGATTACTTGGGCCCGGACAGCAAGCGTTGCAACTTTTTGTTTGGACCCCTGCTGTACATTGGCAAGTTGTTTGCAGCGGTAAATCCACCGCAGGCTGGTGTTATTTCAAGCTCGCTACTGGCCACGTCTGCGTCCGTGCCTCCATACCAGCAAACGCAGGCTGGTATTATTTCAAGCTCGTCACCGGCCATGTATGCGTCCGTGCCTCCGCCCCCGCCTCCATACCAGCAAACGCAGGCTCGGAAAGGTGCGGAGGGGGCACGCGGCAACCCACCAAAGCGCCAAAAGACGCTCCAGTGGTGTTGCAGTCATTGCGGGCACTTCAACGATGGCGATTTCCAGGTTGTGCGCGGGCATGAAGAGCAATGTTCATTCAAACCTCCTCAGCACCTGTTTGGCGTGCACGGGGTGTGAGCTAGCCAGTGACGATCGATTTGCGTGTCTTTAGTGTTTTTATTTTCACATGCTGTGGTGTATAGCCTTCCGCATGACATCGCACATGTGTCTTTGATGTTTGTGGTGTATAGCCCTCCGCACACAGGCTGTGGTGTATAGCCTTCCGCATGGCATCCCACATGCTTTATTGTGGCTGGATCATTTCTGCAGCTGCTACCATTGGTTTTACCAATAAACACCTGATCTCTCTATGTGGTGTAGGTTGATTTTTATTTGAATACACACTTGCTCTGTACAAGGTTAAGTGTGGTTTTATTGGCATATAGACTTGTTGTATCTACAATCAGCTGTCAAGCACTGGACAACAGACATATGATGACTACCGTCTAGGTGACTGGGGAAGCTCTTCCCCATAGCCCCCCGATCCACACGACAACATCGCTCCAAATAGCAGCAGCCGATGTGACTGCCACGACAGACGCACTGGTCAACAGAACATTCCCTTGAAGCAGGAGAAACGGGAACAGTACATACTGTATGCTGGACACTGCCGTGTTCTCAAACAGAAACTTGGCGTTACCCCCAAACTGGAACTGGAAGAGGACGTTGACGGCAAGACAGAGCTGCAAAAAGTCGAGGCAGAACAGGCATATGTTGGTGAGGGTGTTGGCATATTTGAAAAGGAGGCGCCGACTAAAGGTAATCAGGTTCAGCGAGACAACGTCAAACCCTGACAAGGCAAAGAAAACAAGTCGCGGCCACTTTCGGCTGTCTATCTTGAGTGATATGCTGACAATCATGGCCACGACCGCCAAAATGTTGGATGTCGTAGCCAGCAGACCAAACACGGCATCCTCTTCGCAGTCCGTGGCAAAGTCGTAGGTACAGCCGAGGAGCTGCGAAAAAATCGTGTATGACGGCACGCGCGCTCCCTTGGTGAGCGAAAAGATAATCTCAGACACGCTCGGTTCCGACGGACACTCGTCCTCGGCGCCGCATGTTTTGGCAATCTCGACCGACATCTGTACGTCCTTGGTTGGGTCGGCTGGAATAGCGAGGAAAGAGTGTATCATCCACAGGTAAGGGATCCCGCGTCGATGCCCCGCCAAGTTGAGCACGCCGTCGCTGCCCACGTAGCCCTCCTCCGCATATGAGAGTACAAAATCACCTGGCAAATGGTGCGTGGCCAAGCCCGCGACATTTAAGGAAAGGGTCGAGGGCAGCGGTAGCCTCGGGACCGGCACGGCAAACACTTTCCTGGCATTCTTCACCCGGATGTTGGTAATGGCTGAAAAGGGCGGGGCAATTGTCCGCTGACCGTCGGACGTGAAGGTTTCAAAGTCAAAACATTGGAGCCCGGCTTCTCTGCACGATGCCAAGACAGCACTCTGCTGATTCACGTGGTACAGGCGTCCGGACTTGACGTTGTCCTCGCGGCGCAGGCGAGAGAAAAGGGAGACGGATTCAGGCTTGTAGTCGCTGCTCTGGCATGCAGAGGACCCCTGGGAAAGTCGGTCGGTGGTGGCGAGCTCCTGAACCTTGCACCCGTCGGGTGCCGCCCGCTGTTGGACCAGCAGCAGGGCGGGGCCGCTCAGAAACATGGCGTGCATGTGCACCACGACAGACGCCCCAGCGACAAACAAGAAGAACGCGACAGGCGTTTTGTTCTTGGGCGAGACGTGTGAGGACAGAATTGCGTACAAGAGGAAAAGCGCGAGGGTGATGTGCGACGCAAAGCAGATGGCAGAAAACATCATGATAGCCAGCACCCACACGCGAATCATTTCTGCGCCGCGAGTGACAGTGGAGTCGGGGCGATTCGGGTGTTTTCTTGTTTTGGATTTATATATGAAGAATGGGACGCCAGGGGCGAGCAAAGTCATGCAAGACGAGGAGCAGGGGTATCTGCTGGTGTGGACTTTTATGATTTTCATCGCCGTCTTTGTTTTAATGTATGCCAACACGGACGACGAGTACGGAGGGGGCCCGAGCACGCACAACGACGCCTGGGAGGCGATTGATGAGGAAATCGAGGACATTGACCCTTTCAAGTGACGCCGCGACGACCTAACCCACACAGTCGACCAAGATGGCTTTGGAGCCGTCGGTCGGAATACAGAACAAATCATATTGATCCCCACTGCCCTGCAGCATAGACACCCTGCAGCATAGACATCGACCCTTTCAAGTGACGCCGCGGCGACCTAACCCACACAGTCGACCAAGATGGCTTTGGAGCCGTCGGTCGGAATACAGAACAAATCATATTGATTCCCACTGCCCTGCAGCATAAACTCACAGAGGATCGAGGTGAAACCATCGATCTCGCCTGGAAAGACTTGAAAGTGACTGGGCCGGGGGAGGAGTTTGGAAAATTGCGCATTGGCAAGCCATGACTCAACCCGGTCACGCCCGCCGTACGAGTCTGCTCTTTGCACCTGCAGCGATTTTTCAGGTAAGTCAATGGTACTGTGGCGTAGAAAGACAGCCCCAGTGTGTGTGAATGGAAGTATTCTGACCAAAGAGCTGCGTACCGGCGGCTTCGGCAAGCTGGCGGATACCGCAGACTTCCATGACATAGGCTGCTGCTTGGTTGTGCCAGCGTTGGTGGCCGCCTGCTTGGACATCTGAGCGTTGTTGATGGGCGGCTGCTTGGTTGTGTCGGCGTTGTTGATGGGCGGCTGCTTGGTTGTGTCGGCGTTGTTGATGGGCGGCTGCTTGGTTGTGTCAGCGTTGTTGATGGGCGGCTGCTTGGTTGTGTCAGCGTTGATGGCTGCCTGCTTGGACATCTCAGCGTGCATCGGAAGCTTGAAAACAGACAAGCCAGTGGCAGCAGCTGCATCCCAGGACACGGGGACTGTCTTCAACACCCTGGGCAACGACGCATTCTTGCTCTCGGGCTTTGATTCTGGGGCTTCAAAAATCTCCGCCATGTCCTCGCTCGAAAGACTGGGTGTGCGCTCCTCAGTTGCGGGAGTCGTAGTGAAAGACGTGCCCGAATCATCGCAGTCTGAGACCAGCAACGGACTGAGCTGCGACACTACCCTCTTCTTCTTCTTCCTGCCCACTGCCTTTTTCTTGCACTCGAGCTCCTTCTCTGCCTGCTCCATCGCAATGAGTTCCATGGCGTTCTTCTGGCTCTCCAAGTCCATGCGCTCCAAGTCCTGCTCCGTTAGCGCAGCCCCTGCGTCATCCACGTCGTGCTTGTGATCACGCTTCTTATATACGACCCTGTGCTTCCGCAGCGGTTGTGGGTTCTGATAAATCTTTTCGCAATTCGACGCATACGCGACCTTGAAGCTGCGGCCCGTGCATTCGGTCAGGACACCAGACACGGGGCGGTCCTTGGAAAACTCGCCCTGGAACTCCCATCCGTGAATGTCGTTGCGAAACACGCCCTCGCCCTCAAAGTGGTCGTGCTTGAAGGACCCACAGTACCAGTGGCCCTCAAAAAAGTTCCAGGTCCCGTGCCCCTGCATGACGCCGCGCACAAACTGTCCTTTGAAGACGTCGCGCAGGGCGTCAGGGTGTGCCGTGGCATAATTGACAACCCCAAAGCCGTCCCGGTTCCCGTCCGCGTCCAGCTTTCCAATGTAGGTCTCTGGAAACAGCACACCAGGGGACGCGCGGTCTGTGCGCACGCCATCGCGTGGCTTGTCGTTCACCCACAGCCCGTCAAAGCTCGCGCCGTCGGTGTAAATCATCTTGCCAGAGCCAAACTTGACGTGGTTGCACCAGTGCCCGGCATAATAATTGCCGTCGGCATCTTGGTGCCAGCCCAATCCCGTGTATTGGTCCTCGCAGAAGTTGCCTGCAAAGACATAGTCCATGGCGGACACGGTGCCAAAGCCATGCCTCTTGTCGTCAATCCACTGCCCGCTGTAGCGCTCCCCGGACTTCCAGAAGCGCCCTTGCCCGTGCCGCAGCCCGTTGCGGACGTGACCAGTGTACACGGTCCCATCAGGATACTGAATATGCCCGATGCCGGTCATCGAGTTGTGCTCAAAGGTCCCGCCGTACAGCTTGCCGTCGTGAAACCTGAGCAGGCCGATGCCCGAGCAGCGTCCACACACGAAAGAGCCTTCGTAATCCAGCAGTCCAGCACTGTTTGATGCAAATGTGAGCTTGCCTGACTTGGGCGTGTAGTTGGTAAGGTCACCTTCATACACGTCGCCGTTTGTAAACTCAATCTTGCCCTCGCCGAGCTCCGCCTTCGGACTGCCTGCGACAACCTTGTAAGAGCTGAGCAGGCCCACACAAACACTGCCGTGCCACAGGCGGACAGGCTGCCCTTGACACAGCTGAGACTGGGAATCCACTTGAACGCGGTAGAAGGCCTCGGGGCTATTGAGAGACGGCGCGGAAACGCCGAACGAGGACAGGGCCTGCATCCTCGGAGTCAGCACAAATGCTGTCAAAAACAAAAACGTGCACTGGTACAAAATTGAGTAAACCTCTGTTTTTAAAAAGTCTGCGGATCCAGCCCGTCCGCAGCGAGGCGATGCAGGGCGCAGACGCGGATCTTGAAGGAGAGACGTTCGAACAAGCGGTCCTTGTCTCTTTCAGCGCCCGTATTGCGGGGCTGTGCTCTTTCCGAGTGCCTGTATCGCGGGGCCGTGCTGCAGGTGAATGCCTGAAAATGCGCGGACTGGCAGCTGATTCTCGTACCGATACAAGCAGGTCGTGCGCACGGCCCGCATGCGGACCAAGTTCAACGTGCTGTACTGCATGATGGTTTCTGTTTCCATGGCTGTTTTTCTGATTTTGCTTCACGTTCACGTCGTCCAGAGCGAACGCGTAACTTTTGGTGCGCAGCCTTTTGTGGCTCGGCGCGAGTTTCTTTCCTTCACGGACATGTGGTTGGAACTGTACAAAAACGCGACCATGGTGTATGGGCTCATGCCGGGCGTTCATCGCGCTTGAACGCGCAAACTTGACAGGGCGTGTATTAGCAAATCAAAAGGAAGTACAATTGTAGGGACATGATCCAGTTTGTCCATGCGCGAGTAAGGATCGCATAAAACAGCGCAAAATCACCCTGCATCGACTCTGGCGCGTGCACGTCCTTCGTACGGAACCATACTGTTTCTTGCAAGCGCTCGCCTTCCATCGCCCTTGCGCGCGACAGCAAATGCCAAATGCTGTCAAAAGAAGCTGAATAAAACCATCTTTGCTTCAATTTTGCGCGAACACTATTTTGCGCTATATATGCTTCCTCTTTTCTGAGCCATGAAACAGACATGTCAGAATGTAGAACGAAGACACTGGCAGTCATGACTACAGAAACGCTTGCGGAGCGCACGGCAGCAGGGGAAAAGCTTCTGGCCATCGATGGCATCGTGTTCGACGTGGGTGTCTGGGCGAAGAAGCACCCCGGGGGGGCCGAACTTTTGTACAGCTGTTCCAGTGCCGATGCCACTGACATCTTTTACGCATTTCACCCCAAAAAATGCACGAACTCCACTGCGCACAAGGTTCTTGCTCGATTGCCACAGGTAGCAACAATCCAATTTGCCCCAAAATCTGAGCTTCAGCAAGACTTTGAGCTCTTGAGAGACAATGCTGTGGACATTGGCTTGTACAAGGTGTGCCCTTGGTACTATGCCGTCATCCTTTCGCGCGTACTCCTTTTGCTTGTTCTGGGCGTCTCTCTCACTGCCACGGCCACGACCTTTGCCGGGACTCTAATAGCAGGGCTGGTTATGGCCCTGTACCTGCAACAAGTGGCGTTTGTCGGCCACGACTGCGGACACAATTCCGTAACCTTTTCATCAGCTTTTGACGGAGTGCTTGGTTTCATCGTCGGACCCCTGCTGACAGGCGTCAGCATTTCGTGGTGGAAGCATTCGCACAATGTCCACCACGCGGAGACCAACCACCAGGTTGCCTGGCCCGAATCTCTCGCGCGCGCTCACACTTTGCGTAGTGCCACATTTTGTCTGACGATGGCCCGGCGTCACAGGAAAAGGACCCAGACATTCAGCACCTGCCCGTCTTTGCCCTCTCGGCCAGAGTCATCGCAGAGGGCGGCCTGTATTCTTACTACCACCGAAAGTTTATGTGCTACGATGCAGTGGCTCGTTTTTTCGTGCACCGTCAGCATCTGTTTTTCTTCCCCGTCATGTGCTTTGCAAGACTGAACCTCTACCTGCAAAGCTACCTGTTCCTCTTCAGCGGCAAATACACAGGCTCCCTGTGCGGTGCCGTGACTGAGTGTGCGGGGATGACCCTGCACCACGCGCTGGTCCTTGGCCTGCTTTGCAATCTTCCAACAGGCAAGCTTGCCGCCACGTGGTTTTTCGCCACGACCGGCTTTTCAGGCGTGTTAAACGTGCAAATCGTCGCTTCGCATTTTGGGATGCCAGTGCTGCACGAAAACGACCTGTCTGAGTTTGAGCAGGCCCCGTTTTTTCTGCGGCAGCTGGCGACGACGACGGATATCGAGACATCTTGGCTGTCTGGCTGGTTTTTTGGGGGCCTTGAGTACCAAACCGTGCATCATCTTTTCCCCCGCATACCGCGCAGGAACCTACACCGGACTGCGGCGATGGTCAAATATTTCTGCATGCGACATGGCATCCGCTACAACAGCATGACCTTCTCACAGGCCATTGCAAAAGTACTAGCGAACCTCCGCGCTCAGTCGCGCGTTGCGAGGGCTCAACATGAGGCACAGACGCCTCTCAAAGAGACGCGATTTTAATATCCCAAAAATCAGAACAACAGAGACCTAAGCCTTGGACGCGCCAGTCGCAGCTATCTTCATCCAGCGCAGGCGGTGATCCTGCAGCGCGGATGTCTTTTGTTCCTTGGTCTCCATCATCTGTTTGTACTGTTTTTGCAGGCCCTCGACGCCCGTCTGAAACTCCTTCTCCACTTCGGCAACCTTGTCCTCGCGCTCCTTGATGGCTGCAAGAACCGCCGACTCGTCCATGGCCATTATTTCGTCCATTTCTGTCTGCTCTGCGTCGGTGCACAGGTCCCGGCGGGAGGGCGAGCACGACAGCTTGATGTTGGTGAGTGCATGGCTTTTCATTGTGTCATAGTCCCGCTGCCCCTTATAGTCTTGGAGCATCGACGGGTCGCCATACTTGATCGTGGGGTACCCTTGTACTCCAACACTCTCGCACAGGCTCTTGCAGCCGCCTGTACAGTCGCATTCCTCGACGAAGATCTCCTTGGAGTCCTTAAAGTCCGCCATGAGCGCTTCCCACGCCGGAGCCATGGCCTTGCAGTGCCCGCACCACGGTGCGAAAAACTTGATGAAGGCGGCGCGTTCCCCGGCCAATTCTGAAAAATTGTCTTTGTTCAGTTCACTGGCGTCACACAGAGCAACATGCCAAACCATGAGCAGCACAGCGGTTTTGGCGAGGGTCATTTCTCTATCGAACCACGTCGACACGCGCGCGGCTCTCTATGTTCAATTGTTTTTTTTTGGGGCGACTGTCTCTCCTCAGGCGGCAGCAGGCGATAGAGCGTGGTCGCGTCCTGCAGCAGCGGCGAACCCCGAAAAGCATGCAGCTCCATAAGAGATCGCATGTCTCGCGCGTACAGCCGCGGCAGTGCCAACAGGCAACCATCGTCGTCAACGAGTTTTAGCAGGGCGAAAATGGCCGACCTCTGCACAAACAAATCCCGCCCGTACAAGCGTTCATCCTCTGCAATGCGTAACAGCAAGCGGTGCCCGCCCGCTGCAACAAACTTGAGCACGAGCCGCGGATAAGAGCAAGCGTGAAAGAGAATGTCCAGGGCCTCCATCAAGGTATACAGCGAAAACTCCAACTTGCCCCGGATCAATAAGGGTGCAGCGACGTTCATGTCCCGAGAGAGGTACGTGATGATGATTGACGATGTGAGCTCCTCATGCGGATGCACCACGCACTCCGCCGAGGTTCTTATCAACAGATTCATGCACCGGAGAGCCCCGTTTTGGACCGAACTGTTTCCCGCCGCGCCTCGCACGCGCCCCGTGATGAAATCTAGCACGGTTTTGAAGAGCCACTTTTGTAAGCTGGCGGAAGAATCCACTGGATGTACAAGAAGATGATTCATGATGTTTGCACATAGCAGTGGCATCTGTTTGTCGTCGGGGAAATTTTCGACACACTTGCATATGCCTGTTAAAATGGCAGGTGCGTACTGTAGCAACACCTGCGAAGGGCACCACGGCAAGATGGCGTGATCAAAGTAGTTTAAGCACTCAATTTGCACATCCCTGTTCATAGCAGAATCCAGGAAGATGCGCACAATCGTTTCAAACGCGCGCTGGTAGTGTGGCACAAAAAGCCGCGGGAAGGAACCAAGCACGTCGACGTACAAAAACTGAAACATCACCCGAATCAACGTGCACAGTGCCTTCCCATGGCTGAGATGCATCCCCTGATCCGCGCGGCGTTGTAAAACCTGGCAAAACACCGCCATGTTCTCCTCGCGCGTGCAAAATGATTTGGAAAATGCGTCTCGGCCCCATATGTCACTGGACAGAAGCGTGACCAGAATCTGACACACTAGCTGCACCAGTTCGACCTGATTATGGTGCTGCTGAACCACGCCCAACAGAGCTTGCACAAAGGCCTCCGTACGCATGGCACTGGGATACAGCCCGTTCCGCGTCACAGCCTCGAGAATGCGCAGCCCCGTCCGTACCCCGCCTGTGTGCTGTTGCCAGTGCTGCACGATCCAATGTACCAACGCAGTGCTGAGGTTACTGAAGGCAACATTACGGACGCTGGCTGGTTTTGTTGGAAAGCTGCACAAAATAAGCTTCATGAGCCGGCATTGGTCCAGTGCGCTGTCACTCAACGCTTTCATCGCGGAGACGTAAAAGGTCACGCGCGAATACGTTGAAATATACACCGTCTCAGTCCAGGGCAGCAGCTGCGGTTGAACAGCCCATTGCATTACCCTTGTGTTCAGAGTGCGATGCGCGTGGCTTGCCGCAGCGTGCCAGGACCGATTCACCACCTTGCACGCGCCCAGCACGCGTCGAATGTCAAACACGAAATCCAACGACTCAAACCGGTCGAGGTACACCGGGCCAACATCGATGACATGCAGAAGCGTCTTGAGCGTCACGTCTTCAGGCGCGCAGCCTGGCCTGGCTTGCTGCATGCCACGTGGTGTTTCAAAAACGATCAAATTGAATCGAGTATTTTTTTGTACCAGACTGATTTTTAATATAAAAAAAAGAACACACACCCAAGTCTGCTCCAGGAGAAGCGGCGGGATAGCCACATGCCACCGGCCAACTTGCTGTTTCACGGCGTGTCGAAGCGCACGCTCGGATCGTGGTTTGTCAGGCAAAAGGATGCCGTGGACCAGGCGCGCGCCGGAAATTTGCTGACCGGGGACGCCAGCGGCGGGCTTCTGGCGTCGTTTGACAAGAGACCTGTGGAACCCGGGTCGGAGTGGATCGCGACGCGCATCCTGCAGCCTACGCAGGAGCGCGTGCACAACGAGCAACTGTCTCGGGCTTTGGTCGTGAAGCAGAGCTTTAGTAGTGCAGAAGTGGCGTCGTTTGATCTGCCGGTGCTGCATCAGAAAATGTATGTCGTTGCCGACGACGGTGCAAAGTACAAGCCCCTGCTCACCACGCCCATGAGCAAATTCTTTGTGCTGTTCGACAGCATCGACGATTACGTGGAGGAGATCGTCGAGCAGCCTGACAGCCAGCGTTTTTTCTACGAAATCGTGGCGCAGCGCTGCTGCCTGTACTTTGATCTGGAGTGCGAGGAGCCGCCCGACGGGCTCAGGTCGCTGGTCGAGACGCGCGATTTTCTGTTTGAGACCGTGCGGGACGTGTACAAGGCCCTGCAGAAATTTTCGGCGCTCGTGTCCGGCACCGAGCAGAAGCTCAAGGTTCAATTGGCTGAGTCGAGTCGCGAGAAAAGAGACGGCACGAAGAAGGCGTCGTTCCACCTCGTGTGCAAGTCGTTCCACTTTGAGAGCAATGCACAGGACAACCTCATGGAGTTCTTTGTGTGGGCCATCAAGCACTACATCGCGGACCGGCGCGAGCACGTGGACATTGCAGTGTACTCGTGGTTCCGGAACTACCGCATGCTGCTCAACCGGAAGCGCGGGGACGACGCCGCGCTGCGAAAGGTCAATATCGGAGAGACACTCGAGCTCAACTACAACTACGACGCCGACGGCAAGCGGCAGCTCTCTGATGCCGAGTATCAGAACCGCATGCACGAAGACATCCGCGCGTCGTTGGTTGCTAATGTGTACCCTGATTCGACGCTGATCACAAAACGGGACGTGGAGATGTTTGAGGACTTTGTGGACAGCGCCCGCGTTGGTCTGGACTGGGCGCCGGCGAAGAAGTCAGCTGGGCCCAAAACCGAAGCGCTTTCAGAACCGGTGCTGCAGGAGATCCTTTCGGAGCGAACAGAGCTGACACGCGACGAACTAAACAGAATCTGCGCAACGCTGGGCCGCGGCATCTCGCCCTCCTCGCGCGTCACCGTCACACAGGACGGGGCCCAGGTCGTGTACCGGCCAGTGGTGCAGAACTCGAAGCGGTTCAGCAACGTCAAGGGCGTGCGATCTGTCAAGGTTAAGCGCCCTGCCCCGGCCGCGGCAAGCGAGCCTCTCGCAGAAGTCAAGACCCCCAAGGTTGCCCTGGACCTGCCACCCTACTTCCAGAACATCTTTTGCGACAACGCGAGTAAGGTGAAGCGGGAAGACAAGGAGCACGAGTGGTTCACGTACGCCAAGGACTGCTTCGACCTGGGCGTCGTGGAGACGGCCGAGACCTTTTACGTGCAGTCGCCCGCCCGCTGTCCGTACGATTGGTGCACGGGGGGCAGGAAGGGGGTCCCGCACAAGAGCAACAACATGATTTGCTGCCTGCTGAAGCGCACCGACAGGGACGAGACTGAAATGTTTGGGTTCTGCTTAGATCAATCCTGTCGGAAGGCATTCATAGACTCGATCAAGGATCTGCCGTCGGGGCACGGGATATGCAGCATGCAAAGCAAGGCACTGCCGTCTGTGTATTCAAAGTCTGACAACAGGACGGATATCCAGAAATATTTCATGACGCCTTACAAGTTCTCGCAGCTCCGCGACGGCGGCCGCAGGCAGAAGCTTCTCGACATTTTGCAAAAGGACCCAGCACAGATCCGCAAGATCATGTCGGGCGACGGGCCGGGCCGCGTGCACAGGAACGCATACTTTGAGTTCTTGGGCAACACGGGGTGGGTGAAAATTTGCGAGTTGCTGCCCACGTCTTTTCTGCCGGGGCGTTAGGATCTTGTTGGCTTTTTGTTTTGATGCGATTACTTTGCGTCCATAATAAGTGTTTATTGGTAAAGTCCATGGAGCAACTGCAGAAATAATACAGCCACAATTAGGCACGAGGCTCAAGCGGAAGGCTACACGTCCATCATAAGTGTTTATTGGTAAAGTCCATGGAGCAACTGCAGAAATAATACAGCCACAATTAGGCACGAGGCTCAAGCGGAAGGCTACACGTCCATCATAAAGCGTTGCATGATGTCGAATTTTACTTGTGACAAGTCGCACAAGTGTTCTGTAGTGAGCTCGGCCACGTCAGTATCTGGGCCTGGTGTACAGATAGAAGGGCTAGAAAGTGATGTCTTGTCAATCATAACTCCATCTCCACAGCTTGGAATAAGCGCAGGGTCCATGGTATATCACACGACCCGTCGTCCTGGCCTCATTTGTGGTTGTTTGTGTTTTTTTCACATGATCTTTTGCCTGGCAGACAGCCTCTTGATTCTACCAGCATGATTGTGGCCGGATCAAAGGCTTGGTCTGGCTCTTTCTATAGACTTGTATATAAGAGCCCCTGAAAAAAACATTCCAAATGCATCAAAGCGAGACATTGCTGCTCATACGCGACTTACTCGACCAACAGGCGTCTTGTGTGTGTGCCTCATACGTGGACACGGGTAAACGAAAAGACAGAAACGACGACAGCACACAGGACTGGAAAGGCCAAGACAAGCAAGCCAGACTCGAAAATGGTAAGGAGCCACAAGCAGAACCTACAGTTGAATATCTACAACAGACTCTCAAATCCCTCCAAGACAAGCTGCAGAAGGTGCTGGACGCGATTGAATGCTCCATCTGCTGCGACCCAGTCACTGACAGCGTCATTCTTCCGTGCGGACACACGTTTTGCCGGCCATGCGTCCACAAATGGGTGACGACTGAAAATGCAAACAGACGAAAGTGTGCCACGTGCCGAGCGCAGTTTGACTACAGAAAGGTCACGAGAAACATTGGCCTTGACAAGATCAAGGACATCCTAGTGCCCAGTCCACCGCCTGGCTTACAACAAGATGACCACGACTCTCTGCGCTTTATGGTACAGGGCGATGCGATGAAACTGCTTTGTATTTCTCCAGACGGGTCTTTATTATGTTTAGCAAGTCCAGCGTTGATAGCACTGGTATGCTGGAGGCCTACCGATGTCGTGAGAGTTCCGATCATGAACGTTGTCGCGGCAGCCTTTGACCGGGAGAAATTCGAGCTGAAACTGATTACAGACAAGGACGGAAGAGCAGAACCAGAGGTGCTGAACCTTACTTCAAAAACACTGGTGAGTCCCGCGGATGCTGATACAGAGACAGAACACTGGAAAACGTGGCCGAGACCAACCATGGCCATGCTCACGCACGTGCCGTTTGAGGAAATGAACGGGGTACTTGAACCCATACCTCCTTCTTAGGCGCCAGCATCAGGTTTCAACCCTTGCATCCACGTCAGATCTCGTCCGAGTCTGAGTCCTCGCAAGATGGAGAAGAGAGCCCCATGACCCGTTCTACGGCCTTGGTGAGTACACCCGGGTTTTGGCGCTCCTTCTCCAGCGCCGTCCTGAAGCAGGACACCATTTTCTTCTTCCGTGAAAATGAGCCCAGGTTTTGAAACTCCGAAAAGGGCGGAGCTGTCTGCAAAAAGATTTCTGCCAACTGCACGGCCTCGGAGCGTTTGAATGCAGGGTCGTCTTGGCCAGTACACTGGATGCGGTCAAGCCAGAGCTTCAAAGCATCAGCACGGTCTGCGTATGACTCTGCAGTGATGTACCGAGCAATCTGCTCCAAAAACGACAGCACGCCCCCGTCGCTGCAGAGATCAATAGGCCTGTACGCGGGCGCGGCCTGGAGACGGGGCAAAGCCACTTCCGTGCACGGTAGCCGCGGCAGCGATTGCATGCAATATTTCTGCTGTGCTACCGCCTTGCTGTCTTCTTCCTGCTGGAAATTGCGCAACACGGCCATCGCCTTCTCCTGAGAGTCATCTCCAGCGCCACCAGCGGCACGGTCAGCCCCCCGCCTTCGCTTCGGCATGCCGGAGGATTTGCTGGCGTTTGTGTCGAGTACAACTTTGAGCTTTTGCACAAAAAGTCAAAAAAAATAAAAATATTTATTTTTAAAACCTACAGCCAGATCAAATCCTTTTCAAAAACATGCTGGCGTTTGTGTCAAGTACAACTTTGAGCTTTTGCACAAAAAGTCAAAAAAATAAAAATATTTATTTTTAAAACCTACAGCCAGATCAAATCCTTTTCAAAACATGCTGGCGGACTGCACTGAACCGTCTCCACCGCAACCTGTCGCGGCTGCAGCACAACGCGGCTGTGAATGTGTAAAAGGCCCCATGTTTGACAAGTTGGATGCCATCACCTCTTGCCGTATTTTGTGCATGGCCGTTCGGCTTTATGAACAAGATTGGATCAAGCTTCGCCTGCAGGAGGCGGCATTCGACAAGATTGCGAGGGAACACCGGACGGCGCTTGTGGAGGTTGAACGCCATGGAAAGATCAATCATCGCCTGCGGATGTCGATTTCTCGCATTTTGCAGTGTTTTAGCAACTGGAATCAGGCGGTGGAGTCCAGCGAAGGCATCTTTGGGCAGATGATGGGCATTGCGATGTTGGATGACGACCTTCGCTTTGGCAAGTGGTCTACGCTCGTGCGCGTGAGTGAAGCAGACTTCTCGACAATGATGAACAAGTTGAAATCGATGCGCAACGACTTGAACTGGAGAACGGAGCGCCTGGACCTGGCCGAAAAGCACTTGCAGAAAGTGGCAATACAGTTTGAGAGCGAGAGTGTTGCATTGGAAGCTTCGCTACAGGACTTTTCCGCATGCTGGAAGCCCTGTAAAGTCAAGGCCATCTACCGCGTGGTCAATGACATCCTGTGGCGGATGATTGGAAACCAGGAAACCCCATGGACACGAACACACGGGTATTATTTCCTTGTACAGCCTTGCGTCTTGAAGTATCACCTTGGCAGTGCGTCGTTTTTACACACCGACGCTTTGCCGGGTTCCGTGCGATTGGAGGTCATTCGCATCAACAATTTTGTAACTCTGACGGAAGTGCAGCGCCTGCTGTGGCGTGTCAAGATGTGTTACACGTTTGACATCAAGGACAGCATCTTGCAGACAGACCTGGACATCTTCCGCGCATGGATTGGCACCTCTGAAATGGTCAAGGATTGGCTCTATGATCTGACAGGCGACGACGTCTTGGGCCCTGTCGTCTCGTCTATACTGGCATTTTTGGGTCTGCGGTGGGTCAACGACGGCACTCTGAATATGGCCAAGGTGTAATGCTGCCGCGCTTGGTTGTGATGTGTTGTTTAGTTGGAGAGGGCTGTGGTGTTTATTGATAAAAACAGCCGGCATCGCTTAGAGTTATCCACCGAAATAAAACGAAATCAAAGAACGGGGCATCACCCAATTGTCTTTGAGTCTGGGAAAATTGAGATCGCACTGCATCTTCGGCTTCTCGTTTCCACTGCACCATTCCTCGACAACTTCGTCGAATTTCCGTGCAAGCAGGAACATGACTGCAAATGAATAATGCAAACTGGCCGAGGCAGCTATCTTTGCACCAGTTTGTGCCGTGTCCTTGTCTAAGGTGACCAACGGGTGTGCCTTTCCATCAGGCAGCTTGAAAGTTTCACACAAGTGCAGAAACGTCGTTTGGAATGTTGCCAGGGCAATCGAAGGAGGACACACGAGGAAGTCTATTTCGTGAAATTGACGCTCCTGCAAATGAAACCGGGTGTACACCTTGAACCAGTTGGCCAGGCAAATCTCCGCGTAGGTAAAGTGAACGCCGGCGAATGCGAGGCACAGTTTTGGACGCCTGCCCCAGTGTACCTGGTCACAGCTGCGCCCCGGCAACCCCAGATGAGTTTGCAAATCCACACCCATGGAGACGCCACTTCCATCGCCCAAAGGATCACAGAATGGAGTCATGTGCATCTTGGTCGTTACAACGGTGCCACCATGGTCAGATACGACCCTCGGTGGAGGCATCACGGCAAGTGCACGAGGAGCACAATCTCGAAGTCTACAGAGGGTCGTAAAAACACGTCTTGTTTTTAAAAATTGATTTTACGCCTTTTTACTAATTTACAGTAGAATGTGAGTGGTAAATTTTACATTTTTTGTTCAATCCTTTTTGAAAAGTCTCTCAGGAGGAAGAAAGGGACACTGAGAAAGCCCGTCGAGTTTCGCTGTGGCGCGCGGCATCCACCGAGTTCCAGCAGCGCGGGATTCACCAAGTACGAGCAGTGCGGGATCCACTGAGTTCCAACAGCGCGGGATTCACCAAGTACGAGCAGTGCGGGATCCACTGAGTTCCAACAGCGCGGGATTCACCAAGTACGAGCAGTGCGGGATCCACCGAGTTCCAGCAGCGCGGGATTCACCAAGTACGAGCAGTGCGGGATCCACCGAGTTCCAGCAGCGCAGGATTGCCTTGACTGCACGAGCGCGTGCAAGGCAATGTCTGTGAGCACGGTTGGCAGCGTCCAGAACAGCACTGTGGCCACTGGAGCATCTCGGTACACGAAGCACATCAACTTTTTGCTGGATCAAAACGCAGACTGCTTTCACGCGTCGCATGGTAACAAGCCACCGAGTGCGATCCTCGTCCCGGCTCAGATCCGCACCAGGAACAAGGCGTACATCGTGCAGGCCAACCACTGCTTCCGCCTGGGTATTCGCTGCTCGGTGCTTGCTACCGTGCTCTTTGATCGCGTGTGCGACCGGCTGCACCTGTTGCGTGCTGTGACCTCGGCAGATCTGGTGCCGTATTCCATGGCGTGTTTGTCGCTGGCAACCAAGTCGACCACGACGCACACCCTCAAATTTGCCGACATAGTCGGGACCATGCCGTACTACGTACGTGTTCCGGAGGACGTGTGCTCGCCGCCGAAAATTCACCATGCAGAAATACACGTTCTGTCCTTGCTGGACTGGAATATCAACATCAACACACCCATCGACGTGCTGCATTCGATGCTGGGATTCTTGGACAAGGCGGTGTCGGAGGAGATTGAGAATGACGCCGAGGTCTATGTCCAAATGGGTCTGCTAAACAATTTTTCGCAGGCGTCACAGGGGGCAGAGACGATTTCAGCTGCTGGGGCGTGTTTACTCTCATTCGCTACCGTGATGAACATTTCGTTCCAGGAGGCCCTGGACCTATCCCAAGATTTTGCTGCCAGGTTTCTTCCCGACAGTAAGGACAGGGAGGATGTGCTGGCGTGGTGTCACCGCATTCGGGCGCTGGAGACCGCGGCATCTGTTCTCGATCACACCAAGACATCGTATCCGGCCCCAAACGCGTAAGGGCTGGGTGCCGTGGCGTCTACAAGTGCGCATGGGCTACGTCTGCGGAGTCAATGCTCCTGCGTTTCTTTTTCTCTTCTTTTGTACACGCCCATTTTCAATACGGGTGCAGTCGACGACTCGCTGCATGCTTAGGGACACAAATTGAAAGTTATCTCTCAAGCGCCGAAAGGCCTGCTTCTGCTTGTTCAGGCTAAATTCCGCGTGCTGCTTCATGGTGCTGACGGCAAAGCTTGCCAGAAAGCGCTCCTTTCTGTCCGGAACAGGTAGTGTGAGGAGCAGGCCCGCTTCAGTAAACAGAATCGAGCTTTCGTTTTGCACCACAAGCCCTCCCCTACAATCGTCATGTCCCCGCGTCGATGGAAAGTTTTGCGAGAAGTCAAAGTCCCACACTTCATGCATTCCGTCGGCGGTGTCGTCGAAGCGTCCATAGATGGTCTTGTTCCCACTCACAAGCACCACCGCCGGCAAATGCTCAAACTTGAGCAGGGAGTCCCAGACCGACATGATAGGTGCGTTGGGATGGACGGCCGCAACAAGCTTGTAGAAAACATGCAGCTCGTACATGGTGTTGGCCTCGTTTTTCTTGTACACGGGCGTGTGCATGCATATCAGCATTTGCATGTACGCCGAGTGTGGTTCGTCGTGTTTTTAAAAACTGGACCTTTGTGCCGCTGATTTTTTTCTTATTTTCACCTTCCACATTCTGTGCATGTTTGTCTGTACAAGAGCGGGGCCGCAGTCCCCGTCGCCGTGGCGGGACATTGACGATGCCATTGACGACTGCGACGGTCTGATCGTGCTCATTTTTGAACACATTGGGGAATCTGGCGCTGCCCTGACACGGTGGCGGTCGTCTGTGTTGTCAGCGACGCAGTGGTTTCTGCGTCGCCAAAGAGCGCGCAAGAGAGGTTAACAATGGAGTGATTTTGGTACTTGTGGACACGCGAATATAAATTCACGCAGTATCGATGTCGGCATTCAGCATAGCATGAACGTAGTGTCCATGTCGTTTTGCAAAGAGGACCCGGATGACTACGCCAAAGAAGATAGCGAAAAGCCCGCGCTGGACAAAGTCACGACCACGAGCAGCAAGCAGGACAAGTCCAACCTGCTCTTTGTGAAAAGCATTCTGGGGATCATGACCTTGCTCGTCACGTCCTACTCAATTTTTAGCATGTACATTCGGTACGAGGAGCTTCAGTTGCTCAAGCAGTACCCAGACCAGTATGAGCTCAGATTCAAGCCGTGAGAACCGCGCAAAAGAAACAAGGAGTATAAAAGCCGACATTGCGCGTGCTGCAACTCAGGCAAATGAAGAGCCGCACAATGACAGAAGACGAGAGCGAGGAGGCTAAGAGTTTAGACAGTTTTCTGTCGAAGCTCATCGTTGTCTATCTCGTTTCAAGCATTTTTCAGACCATTTTTGTTATGTATTTGGATCAGTGCGAGTTGGACATTCTAAAGAACCGGATTCATTGATGTCACACAACACACATGAAGCGTGGATCCGCGGAAAAGTATAGCCCGATGAGAAAAGCCATTGCCTGATGGCACTGGTGCGTTAGTAGAATTTCAAAGCGAGTGCTGCAGCACATGAAAACAACACAGAAATAGAAAACAAGAATAAACATGACCAGATCATCCTTGCCCCCGTTTGCCTTTCCACTGATTGCAAAGCGCTCCTTCATCAAAACCGACGTCGGGGCGGAGAATGTAAAGCTGAAGAAACTCAGTTGATCGAAAAGCATGTCGCGGCTGCCGGCCTTGTTCAGGTCAATGAACCTCTCGGGCGGCACGCAAAACACTCGGTTCTCGCGAAGAAGAATGTTTGTATACGTCGTGAAGCCAAGTTTGAGCGTTTGCGTTGTCAAGACGCCAATGCGGTCCGAGTTGCGTTCCTTCATAAACTGCAGGTTTTCAAATTTTCTGCATTCGCGAAACAAATGTTCAGCTTCGAAGCCCAGATTGCGCTCGACGATGACCTTGCAACAGGAAAACATGAGATCCGTGTACGAGGAGCGTACTTTCTGGATGTGTGCATCCAGCAGCGAAAACGTCCGGAACGGGTCTTTGGTCTGAAGTGCCTCGGCGCCGAGAATGTGGTAGATACCGTTGCAAATCATGAAGGACACCAAGGCAAAGTCGCTGTTTTCGCCGCCCGCGCACGGGTCGACGGTGCAAAAGAAACAGCTGCTGAGGGGGATCTGGATGTAAATCTTGTTTTCAAACATTCTCTTCAGGTCCACAACCTTGAAACACTGGTCGTTGTTGCCAATGGCAACGCCACCGAGCTCCGAATTGATGAGGTCTGGGCGGTCGCTCATGATAGTCTTGAGCCGTCGATGTTTGTCACTGTCCTGCCATCGCGGAATCAAATGGTTCATGTGGTTGCATTCATGGGACTTCTCGGCTTCAATACAGGCCTGGCACGCCAATTGAATCTGGATGGCCTTGAACATGGGCTTTGACGTTAAGGGGTCCACCTGCATCCAAAGCAGTCGGTTTAAAAGATACACGCGTGCACGTACAAGAGCCCACTCAGGATACCTTAGAAATAAGCTTGGAGTAGAAATTCAAGTCGGTTGTCAGTGTGCTGATGCCGATGAAACTGGTGTTGCCGATGCATAACAGAGGCGCAACCTGTCACATCCGCATGTCAACAACCTTGGATGACATCTTTTCCCTGGTATACTCATCTGACCGTTTCGTAGAAGAAGCCACTGCTGACGTATGCTGCCTGGATTTTGTGCAAGTCAGCACATCAAAAACATACAGCATGCAAACACAGCGGTACCTCCTCTAGGATGATCACATCTCCGCCAGTCCCTTTTGTCGTTGACACCTGTGAATCACATAGCCCCGCGCAACATTACGAGTCAGTCACAGGAACACCGCGTACGCGACCAGGGGTTTTTACGTGATATGTTGTTTATATATAGACCATACAAAAGAAAGCAACATCCCCAGCCCTAATTGACGTACTAGTCACTCTTCAAGACAAAATATGGCTTGATGACGTCAAAAACATTTTTGAAGCCCGTGAAGATGTCGTCGTATTTTTTTGCACCAGTCACCACGATCCGCCCTGACTTGAAAAGCAGCAGCACCACCGGCGAGTCAGGCGGTCGGAAAATCAAGCCAGGAAAAATCGACGGCTGAAAAGTCGTGTGCGAAGCTTGCTCCGTGTACATTTTCTGTACGTCGATTTCCTGGTCGGTGGAGATGTTGCAGACCACGTTCTGGATGTTGTATCCTGTCTGCTTGAACGTCTCGTGGGGAAAAAGTCGACGCAGCATGTGGATGATGGCCCTGGCTGCGTTGATGCTCATTTGCCGACTGGTGGCGCCTGTAATGACCACCTTTCCCGACGAAAACAGCAGCGCCGTTGTCTTGGGATTGTCGATGCGAAGCGTGATGGCGGCAAAACGCTTTCTGTCGTAGGTACTGTTGTTACTGCAGCGTGCAACTGTCGCCAGGTCAATTTTGTTGATGGAGCTCTTGACGTGCATGGTTGTTACCATGTTGTGACACGTCGGGATGAATTCCTTGCGGCTATGGAATTTCTTGCAGCACGACCGGTTGTCGAGAATGTTCAAGAGGGCTTCTTTACAGGCATCTGGAGACATGCCCTGGAAACCACTGAGTGCTTGTATGCTTTGTGTGCACCGACGAGTGGTTGCAGGCCCATGCTCCAATTTTTTGAGTTTCATCTTTCGGGGTCCATATAAAACTCAGAGACTGTGTCGCCCTTTTGGTTTTTTGGCACCGAATACGAATCTGGAGGCCGCCGCTTTCGAGAGATGTTCGAGGCCGCGTGCGATCGATGGGAGCAGCTGCAGACATGCGGAAGGCTAGGCACCGAAATAATATAT
>Ga0066865_10000059_pt1 | contig 23008 bp, 19 predicted proteins | sample ETN01SmetaG_2_FD_66433 | JGI IMG/M metagenome (GOLD analysis project Ga0066865, IMG submission 66433) | Marine microbial and viral communities from oxygen minimum zone, Eastern Pacific Ocean - ETNP2014F12-01SV265 | ecosystem: Environmental > Aquatic > Marine > Oceanic ...
CATAACATCGCGAATCCATTTTCAATCTGTTCTTCGTCCAAAAAACTCTGTTCCTCTTGATCGATCTTGCCTTTAATAACCTTACACGCACACGCCGAACACGCACCCGCTCTACACGAATACGGTAAATCTATAGCCATATTCTCAGCCGCATCCAATATAAATTCGTCGTCGTCACATTTTATAACCTTTTCACCATCGGGTGTATCTAAAGTAATTTTGAAACTTTGGACACGCGTTTTAACAGAAATGACTTTTTTATGGGTATGAATACTAACCGGAATTGGTCGAAAAGAAAACATTTTATATTTTAAAATACCACCGTATCTTTAACTATATCTTTGAAGGTCCCTCGTAATTTACTAGTGGTGCCGCGCCATACACTGATACTCCTTGAACAAAAATACTTGTGAAAACAGCCAATAAAATATCATTATATAAGCTGTTTGTAATTGAACACAATAATATTATATTCCATGCCAACCAATAATGATGGATTTCTAGTTTAGAGTGTAGAATATAATGGACATGTCTTGGAGGAAGTTCCAAAATCAACTCTTTATCTTTGGGTACACTCAATGCCAATACTATCTGAATAGCCCTAACTATATAAATTAAACCAATTATTATACAATATTGTATATTACGATAATATAAATATATCTGAAAAAATAAAGACAAAACCATTACACTCCCTACTGATATTGTACCTATCATATAGGGTGTCCAAGTAACTCCTTGAGTTACTGACCACTGCATCGCCTTTATCTCACCAATGGCTGAAAAAATAACACCGGAAACAAGATAAATTAACCAAAACCACCGACGTCTTAAAACACTGCCTCTATCGCTATCGATATTAATTATAACTCCTGCTACATAACCATACACAAAAAGATACTCTATATCCTTTATTTCAAAATTAACACAGTCAGAAGGTAGTCCGCATAAACATGTAAGACGACTCATTAACAACCCCAATAACAATACTCCTCCCCATAGTAAATTAGACCAGTGTCTATATTGTAATCTATCACTTAGAGTGGTGTGTTCCAATTTCAAGTATTCTGACAATCCTGTATAAAAGTTGTCCATGACAGAAACATTTTTATTTAAAAATATAATCATATCTTTAAATAAAATATCAGGTAATAGTAAGTAAATAATAATGTTTTCACTTTCCACAGTCGCGAATAATTTTGCTTCAACACAAAAGAAATTTAAGAAGTTTGGTAAGAAACTTCGTAAACAAAGAGATGGAGAAATAGATACTATGAAAGAAAAGTTAAAAGAAATAGCTCAAGATGAAATTGAACGTTCCAAGAATTTGTTTGAAAGACACAAAGAGTTCTTTTCCAACCAAAAACAGTGTAAAAACGCACCAAATACAGAAACGACCTCTATCGATTTTTACGAAAAGCCCTAAACGCCAAATCAAGACTTATTAAAGATAAAAATATAGATACCTCTCTATATTGTTCTAACAAGTTACCTGCAAATACAGCCGATAAAACACTGTATTGCACGTACCTCATTTCACGACGCGTTTTATCTATAGATCGTTTCATAGACGCGCGAGATTGTTCCATACCCAAAACCGCTGTACTTATATTCTTTACACGATTAGGCATTTCTGTTGCGGTTGAAAACACACTGCCTATATCTATAACATCAGATATCTGGTCTCTGAGTATAGGTTCGAGGTACTCTATATACGTAAAGTTAGGGTCAAGTTTTACACACGTCCCTTCAATAGTCGAAAACGTCTTTGCGAGATACACAAATGATGTTGGTATTATAAACGGTTTTTCCTGTGCCAATTTGAGTAAAGTATCATCGTTTAATATTTCATCTTTCAAATTATTACCATCGAGCGTTTCTAAATAATTGAGTGTTGTTTTAAAAAAAAGTTCAATATCACTCGTATCTTTAGTTGTCGGTAAAATCACCTTCAAACGTATGAGTACATCAACAATACCTTTTGTATCCTTATTTATTATGTGTAAAAACATTTCCTTAAATCCTTCTTTCATTTCATCGGATATATCAATAACAAGACCAAAATCATAAAAAACAAGTTTACCGTTACCAGAAAACCCCAAATTACCCGGGTGAGGATCGGCGTGAAAAAAACCCTTATCCATTGTTTGAATAACATACGAATTAAGAAGAGCTTCACACACTTTCTTCTTATTTACACGGGAATCGGTTATATTTTCAAGTTTTTCGGAAGGAACGTATTCCATAACAATCATGTTTTCGCTAGATATATCGGTATATATTTTAGGTACTTTCATCCATCTTATTTTTTTCATTCGTTTTCTAAAATTTTTTGCGTTATCCATTTCCTTTTTATAATCCGATTCCGCTAATAAAAATTCTATGGATTCATCGAGAACGTAACCTGTATTTGTACCTGTATCTATACCCATTTTTTCGAGGAACACAACGATCTGTCTAATATTATCTGTATCATTTTTCATTATATTGTATATGTTTGGTCGTTTAAGTTTTACTACAACCTCTTCACCCGTCGATAATTTCGCCCTGTGTACCTGTCCTATACTTGCCGATTTAAACGGTTCATAATCAAAATATGAAAAATCATTATTATTCAAATGAGGTTTAATCATTAATCGAACAACGTTTTTATCAATGGGAGGTACATTATCCTGTAAGGATTCGAGTTGTTGTGTAAACTCCAATGGGTACAAATCAACGCGCGAAGATGCTATTTGACCTATCTTAACAAAAGTAGGTCCAAGTTCTATAATTTGATCCCTCGTCCATTTACCAAACTCTACCTGATCCTGTTGAAATTGTTTCCTTAATAAAAATTCACCAGCAAACTTCCATGTCCTAGACTTCTGTTTGGATGGTATTTTTATGGGCATTTTCGTTGATAAACATAGTGCCATCTTAGTATTTACATATAAAAAAAATACTTATAGGTTTTGAGCGTTTATACTTATAAATGTTAATACCCGTACAAGCTAAAATATACGAACCGATGTATGAATATAATGATAAAAAATACATAAGAGTAACAATACCCGATAAATTTAGAGAATACGTCGAAAAAACGCACGAACGTAAATCAAATGTTATACTCTATAATAATAAACTCGATAACCCACTCGAGGGAAATGTTCTGAAACTAAAAGTACCATTTAGGTACCGCAGAGTCATGTGTAACGTAGAAGGTGATAAACCAGTTCAGTCACTTGAGAGAGGTGACCGTGTTTTAGTAGAAATACAATTTAATGGCGTTTGGAATACTCACGAACATAGTGGATATTCATGGGTATTGAAGTATATAAAGTTTATAAACTAATACTATTTAAATGAGTCTAACACGTTCAGGATATATAACAGATGATTCAAATGAAGTAAAAAAAGAACTTACGGTTCGTGCCGTTATAAACACGGAGTTTGGATTTCCACCACCACCGTTTAAAGTATTTAGAAAGGCAAAATCTGGATTGTGTGTACCACGTTTTTACGGTGAAGATAAGTTCGGACCTCCCAAAGAAGATCGTCGTCCAGAGCCAGTTAAAATATCGACTAAATTTAATGGAAAACTTCGTGATGAAACGCATCAAAACGATGCTCTGGATGCAGCACTCAAAGCCGGACACGGTGTTTTATCACTTCCTTGTGGCTTTGGGAAGACGACAGTATCCTTGGCCATAGCGTGTAAATTAGGATACAGAACGATGATTGTCGTTCATAAAGAATTTTTAGCGAATCAATGGCGTGAACGTATTCAGCAGTTTTGCCCGGGTGCTTCTATCGGAATAGTACAACAAGACAAAAAAGAAACGGAGTGTGATTTTGTAATTGCGATGCTCCAATCTTTATCACTCAAAGAGTATTCATTCAGCGATTTTGATACGATTGGTACACTTATAGTTGATGAAGCACACCATATATGCGCCAAAGTATTCTCACAGTCTCTATTCAAAATGTGTCCAAAACACGTTTTTGGTTTATCGGCTACACCCACACGAAAAGATGGTCTCACGAAAGTTTTACACTGGTTTATGGGACCAACGTTTTTTGAAGTCGAACGTAAAAATCAAGAACAGGTCGAGGTTTTCCCTATAGAATATAGGTGTGATAGATTTCAAGATCCACCGCCGTGTACTCGTTTCGGTAAATTATCACTCGCGACCATGATTACAGAACTTACGGAGGATAGACAAAGAAATATAGTTATTCTACAACTCATAAAGGATATAGTAAAAACAACGCGCCAAGTTCTCGTTTTGAGTGATCGTCGCCACCATTGCGAAGTCATGCACCAAAGTTTTAAGAAAACGTCGGGTTTATATATGGGTGGTATGAAAGAAGCCGACTTAGCAGAATCAAGTAAAAAGCGAATCATATTTGCCACGTTTAGTCAGGCACACGAAGGTCTCGATATACCTACCCTCGATACAGTTATTTTAGCGACACCCAAATCGGATATCGTTCAATCTATAGGACGAATCATGCGCGAAACAAAAGGTAAGAAGAATAATCCACACATTTACGATATATTCGATCAATGGTCGATATGTCACGCCATGTATAAAAAACGCTTAAAAGTGTATAAACAAGGTGGATTTCATATACCAATTTTAAATTCACAAAAAAATGAAGATGAAACACCGTTTAAAAAAGGTGAGTGTTTCATTAACATCTAAATTATAATCATTCTTATTTGTAAGAATGCCCGGTTGTTGTGAAACAGGTCGAAATGTACAAAAGTACAGGGGCGGAGGTGGAGGCGGAACTGCATCCACACTCCAGGAAGCCCTCGAAAATAGTAACGTAGCTACCATAGACATAAATCTCATATCTGGTGCCAAATTTAGAGGCGACGGAAGTGCTTTAACAGGTATATCAGGTTCTGGAGGAGCAGTCGGAAATCTACAACAAGTTACGAATCAAGATAACCAAACAACAAACACGATCATTATTACAAATACAGGAACATCTTTAACAGCATCTGGTGCGATAAACGCATCGGGAAATATCACCGCACCTTCTTTTATAGGGAGTGGTTCGAGTTTAACCGGATTAAACGCAACAAATATAGCTTCCGGTACACTAAATGCAAATCGAGGAGGGACGGGTGTAACTACAGGTCTCACTGTTCTAGATGCCGGTAATATTACATCTGGAACAGTTCCATTAGCGAGAGGTGGAACGGGTGCTACATCCGCATCTACAGCTGCAGATAATTTAGGACTAGGAACGGGAGATTCTCCGGAGTTCACGGGAGTTAATATAGGTCACGCATCGGATACAACGATTACGAGATCGAGTGCGGGTGTCATAGCCGTAGACGGTCAAACCGTTGTAACGGGCGACGTCGCTTTAGGAACGGGAACGTCTGGAGATTACGTTTCCACAATTACGGGGGGTGATGGTATTGCAAGTACAGGCGCAACAACCGGTGAAACCATATCACATTCATTATCCGTAGATACAAAAGCAAACGGTGGTTTAGCTATAGAAAATGGTAAACTTGCACTTAAATTAAACGATTCGTCGATAACAGGTGAATTAGGTATAGGTGATGGAGGGACGGGTGTAACTACAGGTCTTACTGTTCTAGATGCCGGTAACATTACGAGTGGAACACTTGCTACTTCACGTGGAGGGACGGGTGTATCTACAGGTTTAGCACAACTAAATGCAACTAACCTTACGAGTGGAACAGTTGATACTGCACGTGGAGGTACGGGTGTAACTACAGGTCTTACTGTTCTAGATGCCGGTAATCTTACAACCGGAACAGTTCCAATAGCGAGAGGTGGAACGGGACAGGCAACTGCATCTGCAGCTGCAACAGCTCTTGGATTAGGTACGGGAGATTCACCTCAATTTACATCTATCGAACTAGGACACGCATCGGATACCACAATAGCACGTTCGGGTCCAGGTAAAGTAACTATTGAAAGTAACGAAATACGAACGGGGACCGTTGAATCCGATAAAGGTGGGACGGGTCAGACATCTTATGCCGAAGGTCAAATTCTCATGGCTAATACTGTTAATAGTTCAGTCACGTTAACTAAACTCACACCCGGTACATCCGGTTACTTTCTACAATCTCAAGGTACCGGTAATCACCTCACATGGGCTAGTGCAGCCACGGTAGGTTCTCCGACACCCTCGCAACTTTCTTCAGATGGTATTTACTTAACAGGGGGTCCTTTTAATGGCGCATCAGCGGCTACATTTACTGTACAAGGTAAAATAACGAATACAGCGAGTCAATTGGTCGCGAGAGACGCAAACAAAAAGATATTCGTCGAAGAAGTAATCGTAGGAACTGGTACTACAGGTACCTTAACATCTACCACGTGGTCCGGATCAGCGGCTTCAATAGCAAATGCATCGGATACAACAAACGCAGATCAAAATGTCGCTTTTCTAAATGGTGATAATGTTAAAACAAATACAAACTTAACCATTAATCCAAGTACGGGTGAACTTAAAGCGACTCAATTTACCGCGGGTACGAATGGGTTTGTAGATTCTAATTTTACCAATAAAGGTGCTGTATATGTCGATTCAAATGGTAAATTAGTAAGTACAGCTGCAGGTACAAGCGGACAAGTCCTTGAAGCAGATGCAAATGGTATTCCGGTATGGAGTAATTCCGGTGGTCAATGGACAAAACAAGGTACGCTTATATATTACAACACGGGGAATGTTGGTATAGGAACTCAAACTCCCGCACACCTATTAGATGTTAACGGTACAGTAAATGCAACTTCATTCAGAGGCGATGGTTCCAATTTAACAAATGTTCAGGCGGGGAGTTTAACAAACGAAGCATCGCGAAATATATTTATTTCTAAAATTGATGTACTACCAGCTACGTGGAGAAGAGAATAAATAAAATATTCATAATTCATAAGTATGACAAGTAATCATTCCGCATTACCAACGTCATCAAAATTATCAAGAGGTATAAAAGGTTCTATTCAGAGAATTTTTGTAGGTGAAAAAAATAATAATCAAGTTGTCGTGTATAAATATAACATAACAAATCAAGAGTGGTACAAAGAGACTACAATATATTCACCTGATCCATCCATATTAAAATTTGGATTTTCTTTAGCTGGAACAGATGATGCTTCTATATTAGCTGTAGGAGCTCCGGGTATTACAGAAGGTCGAGTGTATATATACGAAAAGGATAGTACGGGAAACGGATGGTCACAAAGAGGTACTACCATTACACACCCAATGCTTAATTTTAGTGGTACTGGATCTGATGGTTTTGGACATTCTGTTGCATTATCACAATATGATGGTAATATTCTCGTTGTAGGGGCACCTTTTTATAACGAACAAACACCTGCTTTTGCAACATCTGTTGATTATCCAGTTTGTGAAGGGCGCGCTTTTATATTTAAATATGTGGGTGGGACTTCGGGATGGGCTGGATCTGCATACTCTTTTGTGGGAACTAAAAGTTCACCTTCGGGTTTTTTAAATACTAGTTTCCCCGCTTCGTGGAGAGACTTTTATTTTGGGTGGTCTCTAGATATATCAGATATAGGTAATATGATAATTATTGGTTCTCCATCTATTAGAAAATTAGATGATATAGCTAAAAATAATCAAGAAACAGGTGATTTATTCTTTGACACATCAGTATACGATGAATATTATAACGCTGTTGAAGTATCTGATCTCGAAACAAATTGGGGACATACCGGTAATGCGCACGTGTATCATAATCATACTGTTTTATCTGGTGGTACCACATGGACCAGTAATGTAAATGTTACGGAAGTTATAGACGTAACTTCAATAGGTGGTATAACAGTAGATACAGAACCAGAAAAGATTCGACCTTTTGAAGCTGTTGGTACATCTGTAGGTATAAATAGAGCTGGTAACCGTATATTTGCAACAGCACCTTACAGTTACGGTACTTCAAATGCGTCACCACAAATATTTTCTGGACGAATCTATACACTTGAATGGAATACTGTAACAGGTACATGGGATGAAATGGGTAGAATTAATAAACATATTAATGGCGGTATTAATTTTAGATTACTCGGATTCTCAGCAGATTTTGACGGTTCGGGTAATAGAATTGTTGCAGGTGCACCGGAATGGGTATCAATAAATAGAAAACTTAGGGGTCAAGTCGAAACATTCGATTGGAATGGTGAAGCGTGGGTAAGTTACCCTACCAGCTCCGTCGGTGTTGATGTAATTACAGATGAAACGTTTTACTTTTATCAAAACATGCGTTTTGGTGATTCTGTATCCGTTGATGGAGAAGGTGAAATGATTGCTATAGGTATGGGTGGTAATAACTTATACTACAGTGGTTCTAGTACTAATTTACCACGACCTTCACAATTGAGTGTTTATGGAATAACATATATAGGTGGTGCGACTACAACTGTAGCTGGTAGCGATTCGCATATTCTTACAGGTTCATCTAATATTTGGGTATATAATAACCCACAATCTATGATAGTTTCAGGTAACATGACTGTAAGTGGTTGTATGCAAACATCTGGTATTGCTATAGGAACAAACGATGATACCGATACGTCTAGAAAAACTATATTTTTCGGTGGTACAAAAGCTGATAACGCCTACGATTATACTGTTATAGAAAATCGCGTTTACGAATCTGCGGAAAAATCGGAACTACTCATATTTAAAGGTGATAACAATGCCGACTTCAACGGGGGAGGAATATATGGACCCGATAGAATACGATTAAAAAGTGGTCAAATATGTTTTGATTTAAATACGGGGTATGAAAGAGATGGAGAAGATATACGTTTCACCATGAATAAAAATAAACTTCAAGGTGGAAAATTTGGTGTAAATACAGCTTCACCAACGGAAGCCGTAGATGTATATGGTAAAATTAAGTCTTCACAGGGGTTTATAGGACGCGGCGAAGAATTAATAGGTCTAGATTTACACGATAGTCTAATTAGAGTCAATAACAATACAGGTATAGCCGGTTCATCTTATAACGATCTCACATTGGGAGAAATGAGTATGATTTCGTCCTCGACTACGTACCCAACAGTGAATTTAACAAGTAATACGAATCAAGGATATACGGTACTCAGCTCATTTGATGTTACTAATGCTTGGAAAGCATTTGATTCTTCGGCTACTGGTTTCAGTTATTCTTGGCAACTTGATACCGGAAATGCAGATGGATCTCAAGGTACCCCTCTTTATACGAGGTTTGGTCCAGAAATCGGTTACTATTTTGGTAGTACAGAAAGATTCCCTGGGTACCCGGGTGAATGGATTGAAATTCAAATGGCTTCATCCGTCCCTAAACTTTTACTCACGGAAGTATTAATAAACGTACCAGGTTCAGGATCTTATCCACTTAATTTACATGTATTTGGAAGTGATAATGGTACAGATTATTATCACATACACACCGAAATAAAAGCATGGTCGTATACTGCATCTTCCAATACAGACGTTTCTGCATTTACAAGGACCCCTTCAGTTAATGATAAACCGTATAATAAGTTTGTTCTCATATGTAGTAGAGTAAAAGTCCCATTCGATGGAATTTATTGGTCTAACGTACGTTTAAAGGGTAGTACTTTATCAACATTCACTAAAAAATTAAAACTCGATAAAACTGGTAAAATTGGTATAGGAAATACTAGTCCGCAACACCCACTAGACGTTACGGGTAATATTAACTTAACAGGTCAATTATTAATTAACGGAACCGCACAAACGTTTAGTCCTTGGTCCATTAGCGGAGGTAATAATTATGAGATATACGCGGATAATAGCAATAATAAATTATCCATTGGGACTAGTGATTTTCCACACTTAGTAAATATAAAAGGATCGTCGACGACGTATGCAGATTTATTACTCACGAACAATACCGATAGTAGTAGCGCGAGATTACTTCTAGGAACACCTTTAAGTGCTAATTCATCCGATTTAACTACGTGTGCGTTTAAATCCGCTATAATAGCTCACGGTAACACTGGTAATAGTACATCCGATTTACACTTCTGTTTAAATAGCGGTACGAGTAATGGAGCGTCGGGAACGGCTACTTTAACTGATTCTAGAATGGTTATAGCAAATCACGGTACGTATGTGGGTAACGTCGGTATTGGATTGGCATTCGGGAATTCCCCGCTACACAAACTCCACGTCGTTGGAGATATTGGCCTAACGGGTTCACTGAAAGAAATAACTACGGGTAATGATTGGTTACCGTCCATAACAACTGGTGGTGGTATAATAAACGATAACGGTTCGCTCAGAATCGATTTAGCCGCCTCGCAAAATGTAAGCATTTTACCAGTATCTAACGGTGGGACGGGTGTAGATGGTTCTACTCATGATGCTAATGGTTTATTCTATTACGGTAGTGCAGTACATACAACTCTAGCACCTCCGACAGTCAATGAAACAATACTCTTAACGGATACCGCTGGTGATGCACCTTTGTGGGCTCTGATAAGTGATGGTCTATCCGTTGCAACAGGATCGGGACCGGGACCAACAAAGGAAATTAAAGTTTCTCTAGACACAACAAGTGGTGGTCTAGCATTTAATAATAATAATCAACTTAAAGTTTCTCTAAACGCAAATAGTGGTGGTCTAGCAGTTAATAATAATAATGAACTTGAAGTTTCTCTAGATACAACAAGTGGTGGTCTAGGATTTAATAGTAGTAATGAACTTGAAGTTTCTCTAGACACAAATGGTGGTTTAGGATTTAATAGTAGTAATCAACTTCGAATCGATTTTACTAATACAAGTAACATACAAGGTCAATTACCCGCATCTTTTGTTGCCGGTGGTGGAAGTGGAAGTAGTAACGTTGTCGCGTGGGTTTATAACAGTAGTGCTGGCCCACCTGAAGTTACTTTTGATGAAGGCGGTAATGGTTATATTGCTGCCATTGGAGGTTCTACCGACATGGATAATATACTAACGATATCAGGTTCGGTGAAAATTGATCAGGGTTCGAGCAACCTGTCGGGTTATGGTTCTAATGGTGATCTTGATGTTTATGGTATGTTATCAAAAGGTAGTGGTTCCTTTAAAATAGATCATCCACTCCCAAGTATGAGCAATACACATACACTTTGTCACTCTTTCATAGAAGGTCCAAAAGCTGATCTCATATATAGAGGTAAAGTTAATCTAGTAAACGGAAGTGCTTCTATAAACTTAGATACAGTTTCTAACATGACGAGTGGTACATTTGAAGCACTAAACAGGGACGTTCAATGTTTTACAACGAACGAATCCGATTGGGACGCAGTAAAGGGGTCAGTATCTGGAAACACGCTTACAATATCGTGTCAAAACGCATCTTCTACAGCAAACGTTAGCTGGTTAGTTATAGGTGAAAGAAAAGATAAACACATGTACGATACACACTGGACTGACGATGACGGACACGTCGTACCCGAAAAGGCAAAAAGTACCTAAACACTAATTAAAAAACGAAATCACATTTACCATGCTGGAAAAAGCAGGATGGTAGATGGTTTAGTCGATCACTTTTTATTAGGAAGTGCGTCCATAACCGCTAAGGCAATTACGCCCGCAATGAAAAACATAACGACGAAATTGCACTCCGTATCGTCTTCACCGAGGAAAGACCTAGAACGTCTAGGTCTCACCGCCGCCTGTGGTTCGACTGGGGTCGGGGGTGCAACTTCTCGCCGCCGAGAAGGTATCTCCATAGGGTCTTCATCTAAAGGACAATACCCTATCATTTATAGTAGGTTTACAAATTAATTTCGACGGTCTTTTTCTTTTTGCCACCCCCTCTTTTCGATTTGGTCTGGGTGGAAACTTTGACTTCTCGCACTTCGTCTTCGCCGCCTTCTTTACCCGTATCTGAATTTGGTGGTTCGGCAATATCCGAAATATCGTCTTCGATATCAATTTCTGTATCATCTGGTTTATTTATACTTGTTGTATTCATTGGTGGTTGTGGGGGCATCATAATATTTCCCATAAGACTCGAGATATCAAACCCCGGACCTTGCATTTCTCGTCTCCCGTTTTCATCGACGGTTGGTTCACCCGTACCCTGTTGGGATTTAGGAACTGTGTTTTGTACCGCAGATACCATGTTTTGAACGAGTCCTGGGTTTTGTTTAATCACATCGTTCATGTTAGGCATGACTGATTTAAACATACTATTCGTTAAGTGAAACATCATGGCCGATCCACCAAGCATCATAATAAGTTTTACTTCTGGGGCAACGTGCATTTTAGTTCTGTATTTCACGTACAATTCTTCAAAAACTTCATCGTAATCGTCTACATTTTCCATAACATTTTCAGACCACCCGTCGAGCTGAATTTCAAATGGGTTATACTTTTTGTTTAAGAATTCAAGACCGGTCGTACACGCGACGAGCATACGTCTCGAAAACTTTATAGATTTATCAACGTCTATACTATACGTAATTCTCTTTACTTCGTTTCTAAGTTCGTCTATTGGTGAATATGCATTCAATCTCTTGTTTACTGTAAACCCTTTCTTTTCGAGTCTTCCGAGTTTGTTTACGAGATCAGCTTTCTCTTCATCTATAGTTTTATAGCCTGGCGTTGGTTTTTCCTCTTCCATATAAGGCATTCCGCCACCTCCTCCACCTCCCGCGTACTCATACCCCGGTTCCTCTTCTTCGTATTCACCATAATCAACTGGGTCTTCTGGTGGTGGTACCGAAGGTGGATTTTGTTTATTTGGATTTGCGAAAGAATCAATATCTTCCTGAAAAGATTGTGTTTGTGGTGGTGTAAATTGTGTCTTCATGGGTTTTGGCATTTGTTTTTTCACAGGCTGAGGTCTTGGGATTTCAATTTCAATCTCATTCATAAGAGCCTGTTCGTTATCATCAAGTTTCATTACATTTGTATCACTTCTATTGAGGATAATCTCACCGTCCATTTAATCTTTATATTGAAAGTATTCTAATTTCTTTAACGCACTTTATAAAAAATATTTGTTCATAACAAAAATGAAACTCAACTCCACCAACAAAAATACTCTCAAGGCAATCGCTATTGTCTTCTTGATGTTATGTGCTCTCGCTGCCATGAGAACCAGTAATTACCAGACCGTCGAAATCGAAACGACGAATGAAGGTTCCCTTTTTGATCTCGAATCGAAGCCATCGTGCCTCGGAAACTCGTACTATTCCGATAGTCGAGGTGGTGTTTGCGGTGGACAACAACTTGTCAAGGAACAATCGAGTTATAAGATGAAGTAAAATCTCCAGTATATATAAATGGCGTTAGTGACTAGTCAGTCAACTTTACCCGATTTCGAATATGAATATCACACCGTTATCGTTGATTCCGTTGATGATTCTTCAAAACAAAAATTTACTACATTCTTCCCAACACCACTCGAAAATATAGTCCAGGCTCAATTAACAGCTGCTCATATTAACGGTACAGGTGGAGCGCACAAACTCGTCCACCTCAAAATCGACGAATTAAGAACTTTCTTTTCTCAAAGAGGAAAAACAGATCTTGATACGGCCGATGATAATATGTTAAATGGTGTTTTTGGTTCTCTCGTAACAGATGGAACGTCTCGACTCCTTTTTAAAAATGAATACCCAATTATTCAACAATATTATAACCCAATAAAGAAACTCGATAGAATGACTGTTGAGTTGTTAAAAGAAACAGGTGCAGCGGCGACGACGACCGAAACCTGTTTAATATTTAGATTCGTTTGCAAAAAAAGAAATTTAGCCTTTTAATATTTTCAGGGCGTTATGTACTTATAATTTTAACCTTTTCTTATTATAAATGTCTTCTGGTGTTGTTCAACTCATTGCCATTGGTGCTCAAGATAAGCACATTATGGGAAAACCGGAAATTTCATTCTTTAGCTCAACTTTCAAACGGCATTCTAATTTTTCACAATCCACAGAAAAGCAAACGATACAGGGAGCTGTGAAAAATAACGCTATGTCATCGATCAAATTTCCAAGATCAGGTGACTTATTAGGATACACATACCTTACTATAGACAATAATGCAAAAGCACTTGATATTCAACACTGGGAAAATGTAATCGACAGGGTCGAATTGCTTATCGGAGGTCAGGTTATAGATACACAAGACGCCGCGTTTACCGAAAGAATAGCAATAGATACGTTCGCGACGAACGTTTCTAAAAGCTCGAATGGTACACACCCAGGTATAAGCGCACGTTCATACTTTTACCCTTTGCGTTTCTTTTTCTGCGAAGGTCCTCAATGTGCTATACCCATAGTTGCTTTACGATACCACGAAGTTGAATTACGTATTCACTGGGGTCCTCAAGCGGGTAATTATAACGTCGAGTGTTATTCAAATTATTATTATCTCGATAACGAAGAACGCGGAAACTTGGTATCAAGAAACCACGATCTAATCATAACACAAGTTCAAAAAAGTATTCCTTCACAGGAACTTACACAGGAACTTACTTTTAATCACCCCGTGAAATATATAGCATGTTCCGATACAACAACAGAAGGTGCGTTAACATCCGCGAGTAATAAAATAAAAATTGAGATAAACGGTCTCGATATAGGTAATTACAAATGGGGAAAACCACACTTTATGGAAATTCAAAATTATTACCACACACAATTCGTAACTTCACCCGATTTCTTTTTATACTGCTTTTGTCTTTCGACGAGCTCACTCCAACCGACAGGAACGCTCAATTTTAGTCGTTTAGACTCTGCAAAGATACATAGTCAAAATATGCCCATAAATGACCCAATATACGCCGTAAATTACAATATTCTCAGAATCGAAAATGGTATGGCGGGTTTGACGTATGCAAATTAAAAATACTTACTTATATTAAATGGTTAAAAATATACCTACCATCGAGCGGTCTACCAAAATCCGGTTTGGTAAACACGCTAATGATAACCAGGCCGAAAACACAATTGTTTTTAACGCGTCAGATGCACCCATAGATGCGTCAACCCCAGGTTCACTTTATATTACACCTTTACGGGTCGCAGAATTAGCAGGCGCAAACTTTTTCGCGTACCACGCACAAACATCAGAACTTGTAGATTCAGGTGTAGCTACAGATTTGTTAGGTGGTATTACTTTACAAAATGCAACTACTGTAGGTAATACTACAGCAAATGTAGTTGAATTTAATCACCCAACGACATCTTTAGTTGCATCATCTAACGTAGGTATTGCAAATACACTCCCTACCCATGCTCTATCTGTAGCCGATAAGGTTTTTATTAAAGGGGCAGTGGGTGATAATGATGATCTCCGAATTGTAGGTAATACAAAAACAGATAGGTTAACGACTACGGGAGACGCGGTCGTTATCGATAAAGATAATACAAATAAAATTCAAGTTTCGGGTATTATACATACTGGAGATATACAGGCAACAGCTCACGTTGCCATAGCAAACACAAACCCACAGGATTTATTTACTTTAGGTGCCGTTGGTCAAACCGTTATGAATGTACCTACCCAAACGGCATATGCTCTAGAAACGACCGGGAATATAAACGCACAATATTATCACGGTGATGGTGGTCTCTTATCAAATCTCAATTTACAAATTGTCACCGATAAATCGAGTATAACAACGAACACGCTCGATCTTACTCACCCAACAACATCGTTAAAAGCGTATAGTAATATAGTTGTCGATGACTATATATTTGGTAACATAAGTGGGTCTAATTTAATTACAGCAAGTGAAATTACCGGGGTTAATATTACGGCTACAAATCAAATTACTTCACAGTCGACTCAATCAGACGCGATAATAGCAAATAATGAAGTGTCGGGACCTGACATTATTGGAACATCGGGTATATATGGTGAAATAAAAGGGTCTAATGTCGTATCAGCAACTAAAGTTAGTGGTTCGATAGGTCTGTATGGTGATATACTAGGATCTAATGTTGTAGAAGCAGATAAAGTTAGTGTAGGTGTAGGAGGTATATTTGGTGAAATAAAAGGATCCAATAACATATCGGCAGATAATATTACTGCAACAAGTATATCAGGTTCCGGTAGTGGTATAACAGATATAGGTACGGGTAATATAAGCACAGGTGTTCTCACTGTCGCAAGAGGTGGTACAGGTATTGGTGATACATATACAATAGGTGATATAACATACGCATCTGCACAAGGTACACTTAGCACATTAGGTGTATCGTCGGCAACTGCAGGTCAGTTTCTCCGATTAAACTCGAATAAAACAGCACCAGAATGGTCCGATGTTCCACTTACGTTAGACGAAGTACTTGAATCACAAACAGGTGTATCTAACGTTTCCGATGCAGTTATTACATTAAATAAAGCTTCGGGTGTGGCTCTAGAAGTAACGGATGCGGAGATTGCATTAAACGGTACGGGAACTGTATTGAATGCAGCAATGGGTACAATAGCTGCTTCGTCTTTTTCGGTCGGATCACTATCTTCACAAACTTTACCATACGTAAACGCGGCTGGGGTATTAGATGATAGTAAAACAACTTATAATCCAACTAATCACATTACATCTATTAGTTCAAATGTAGTTATTTCTGGAAACTTAACTGTCCAAGGTAATGTTACGGCACAACACACAAACGATCACTACATTACCGATAAAATATTTGCAGTCGCACACGACAATACCGTAGACGCAAAGGATATGGGGCAACACATGACAAGACCAACCGCAAACGTATTTGCAGGTTTTTTGGGCGAAACTATAGGTAAGGAATATACCATCGCTTATACAACAAGTAAATCCGAAAGCGATACGGTTGTACCAACTATGTCAACGAGTGATGGATACATCACGGCAAATGTTTGGGGTAATGTCTTATCCGGTAACGTCACGACAACAGGTACAGTAACAGCGAATAGGTTAATCGTTTCCGCCGCAACTGGAATAGAGGCATCAAGTAGTATTGTAAATACCCTAGCGGTTAATTCGAGCCAATTCAATGGAGGGAACTTCTCGGGCAATGGTTCGGGACTCACGGCACTTAATGCTAGTAATGTCAGTGCAGGAACACTTGTTACTACACATGGTGGTACGGGTTTATCTACAGTAGCAGAAAACGATCTGTTATTAGGACCAGCGTCTGGAACGGCGTTATCTAAACTTTCGGCTTACACGGGATCAACTGGTGGTACCTTTCCAGCAGTTATGTCCGCTAACTCATCGGGTGGAAATACTGCATCTACGAGTGATAGTTCATCCGATGCATATAAGGTATTTGACGGAAATGATAGTACCAACTATTCCTGTCCAGAAGATTATCATTGGGCCGCTCCTTACAATTACACGGGAAGTAATTCTTTAGGTGGTGTAGGTGGCGAATGGGTAAAAATCCAACTCGCGAGTGCTATCGCAGCGACATCGGTATTTGTAAAAGCAAAACCAGACAATCAAGCACCATCATATGCTGGGCGTCCAGAACAATGGCGTATTCTGGGGAGTAATGACAATACAAATTGGACACAATTACACTCGTCTACAACAATTATAGATTCCACATCTGGTACTACAGAGTCTTTTACCAATACAACAGCATATACATACTTTGGTTTTGTTGTTACTCATAGAAACGCTATCGCCGGTGGTGGAGGCGGCGACCATTGGCAAATATCACGTCTTTCATTTACAAGTCCATCGGGCCCAACTGAAAAATTCCTTAAAAGTTCATCCGCGGGTGTATCGTGGGATTCAGTTTCTTCAACTTTACAAGCTATTACAGACGGGGGTGCAACAACAACACAAACAGTCGCGTTTAATAACACGACCACAGGTTTAACATCCGCGGGTGATATCGACATCGCAGATACAAAACAAATCGATTACGCGGGTGATGTTTTAATTAAATCATCGGCAGGTGCAGTAGCATCGTTCAAGATCGATAACGCTATAAAACTCGACCCAGCTTATGCAGCACCTACGAATAACGTTTTATCGTTTAACACGACGACCGGTGAGATTTACGATTCAGGAGGACAAGGTGGTTCGACACTCGATAATATTCACGAGTACAAGGCAAATGTTTCTATAGGACCATCGGTCGCAGCCGCTAACCTTACAGTTAACGTATTCGAATCCAATGTACTCACGGTTTCAGGGAATGTAGCAGCAGATAACATTACGATAGGCGGTTTACACGTTGCCGCATCACCGTTCAATTTAGATGATGTTGCGATGGCAAGTGTAGGTGCAAACGTAACCTCAAACGTAATACAATTTACAGGCCCGCACTCGAGTTATAATTCGGATAATGCGTTTGTTACAACAAATAGTATTAAAATTGGCTCAAACGTAAACGCGCTAGGTAATGTAATATCACAAAATATACAGCTCACGAACCCAGGTATAACAGCAACAATGTCATCTACAGACACAATAACCATAGATGCTAAAAATAAAAGTTATGGTACAGCACCACTCGTTCCACTCACAGGCGATTTAGATAGCCTCGTATATTCAAATCTTATAGACGGGGCTCAAATAGTTGTACCCGTATTTGCATCAGGTGCAGACAGGAAAATATCTAAAAACCTAACAAACGTAAATTGGTACGTCCAAACATCAGACCTCTCCATTACAAAAGACGAACATGGATTCATGACATTATCAAATGTTGCAGGTAATGTATACATGAACTCAGTAGCATTCACACAAAATTAATAAATCAGAACAACACCTGTTTTTATATTATATATGGGCTTAAAAATAAAAAACCTTAGTATAATATAAAATATGTCTGGAGGTATTGCCCAACTCGTTGCAATCGGTGCGCAAGATGCGCATCTCGTAGGTCAACCTGAAGTTTCTTTTTTCAGGTCCAACTACAAACGTCACACAAACTTCGCCCAAACTGTCGAAAGACAAACTATCCAGGGCAACCCAGCTCGAGCTGGTATGTCAACTGTTCGAATTGAAAGAAAAGGTGACATGCTCGGTTACGTCTACATCGCTAATAGAGCGGGTAATGTTACCGCTTGGGACGAAAACGTCTCCAAAGTTGAACTTTTGATCGGTGGTCAAGTCATCGACGAACAAGATTACGATTTCTCTACTGCTCTCGCACCAACGGTTATGAACCAAACGTACTCGAGAGCTCAATACTCGTCGGAAAAATTCTACCCACTCAGATTCTCGTTTTGTGAAAATGTCCAATCCGCGATCCCATTGATTGCACTTCAATACCACGATGTTGAATTGAGAATTACATGGGCTGATCATGCCTCTATTGTCGGAGATCTCGAAGTGTACGCTCAATTTCTCCACCTCGATACCGATGAACGCACGGCGCTTTCCAATACACCACAAAACATGCTCATCACACAAACACAAAAGGCGATCGCTTCCACCGGTAAAATCCAGGAACTCAGCTTCAATCACCCAATGAAATATTTGGTCGCGACCAATTCCATGTCTGCCGCCGCGAAAGTCAAACTCCAAATTAACGGTACGGATGTTTCGGATTCGAAACCAGTTATTCCACACCACACCTCGGTCCCAGTGTATTACCATACACAGGCTGCGGCGGTCGCTGAGAATATCTTATTGGTTCCATTCTGTCTCGATACTGCTAAGCTCCAACCAACAGGTTCGCTCAACTTCAGTAGACTCGATTCCGCGAGACTTGTTTCCGATAGTACGGCGTTCACTAATACTATCTACGCCGTCAACTACAACATCCTCCGTGTCGAAAATGGTATGGGTGGTTTGATGTACTCGAACTAATTTAATTTTTATAGCCACTTAATATAAATGTTCTGGCAAATAGTTTTTATCGCAGCTTTTATATTTATAATTACTTACGATCCCAAATCCGGAACTTTGAATCATCTCGTCGACTCCAAACAACAAGAACCAGCTCAAAATGCTGAGTGTAAGGAAGGACATTACCAGGAGATTCAATTTGCTCAAATGGGGTATGATTGCCCAAAAGAAAATGGAGTTCAGATGGGTGCGATTATACATACTTAAAAAATTCACACTACATTTTAATATTAATAATGTTTACCTTTGATCGAGATACTATTACAATAGTAGCCGTAATTGTCTGTATTGTAGCCACGGCGTATATGTACAGGGAACTCAAAAAAACGAATGAAGAGATGGAAGGTGTCAAGGGATTTAATGGAAAACTTGTTTCATTTTTATCCAGGCCCAGACCATCCCCTTTTGAAGAACCAGAGTCTGAAAAAGGAAACACGTTACAAACCCAAGTGGAAGAAAAAAACCATGAAAATCAAGAATCCGAGGAAGATTCATCAGAATAATCATCTCCTACAAATATAACTTGCTAATGAGCAATGAAGAAATACAAGGCTATTGCAATACCTGTAACGTTTACGGGTGATAAACCAAAGTTTCTGACTGTCCGAGACCGACGATTCAAAGATTGGATTTTCGTTACCGGAGGGTGCAGGCGTAGAGAAATAGTAAATCCAATACGATGTGCTTTAAGAGAACTAGAAGAGGAAACGAGAGGAGTTATTTCCCTTAAAAAAGGTCAGTATTCAGATTTCAAATTCGTAGTTAAAGAAAGTCCAGGCGTTGATTTAGAATACAACGTCTTTATATTTTTCGTAGATTATACACCACAACAACAATCCGATCTCATCAGGAAATTCAACGATGAGAAACAAAAAACAAACCTTAAAAAAATACAAAAACAACCATATAAACGAACTTATGATGAAAATGATTTTATGAATTTTGAAACGTTAACAGAATTCAATACAAAAAAACAATGGGATAGGATAGTTAAAAACGTTCTTAATAACCCAGAATTTTATGCATGCATAACTTCTCTCAATAGAAAAACCTTCTCTATTAAATAATGAAGTCTAAAGCTTACATACTTTCACAAATTTCACATCTTCTCGTTGAACGACATGGTTATACACAGGAAAAGGCAGATAGGTACGCAGAATTACACAAAGATGACAAAGTTTATGAACTTCTTGTTTTAAAAAAGAATTTATCAGAACAGGAAGAGTATCCAGAAATATCTTACAGAAAATCAATTTGGAGACATCACTACGATAGTGATTAAATCAATATAAAAAAATAAAACCACTACTTGGTAAGTAACCATGTTTAAATCATGGTGTAAAGAACAGGGGTTCTGGAACAGTACCAATGTATCACATGTGCTTATGGACGGCGGTGTCCTTTCCGTGCCATTTGATAGATTGAATGATTTTTATACTAAATATGTAGATTCCTATAATTCGGGCGAAAAAATATTCGTTGTCGAACAAAAAACTGAAAATTATAATTTTTTCTTGGATATCGATTACAAAGACGAAGATGAGATTGGATTTTCAGAACTCGAAAACTATTGCAAAATAATTTGCGAACGAGTTAAAAAAATGGGTGGTAAAGAAGCACTCATTTCCGTAGCTAAACCAAAAAAAGTAGGCCATCTAGTTAAAACAGGGATTCATATAAATTGGCCCGATTTTGTCGTAAATCAATCATCCGCTTTAGCAATACGAGAAAATCTTGTAAGGATAATGAACGAGTATTACGGATCGAGAAATTGGAACGATATAATCGACGAATCGGTTTATGGAAGTTTACAAAGAAAGGCTAAGGGAAGTGGTTTTCGTATGCCATGGTCTCACAAAAAGGGTAAACACGAGGAGTGTTCCGGGAAAGGGTGTGCCGAATGCAACCATACAGGTAAAGTAACTCAAAGTGAATATTTACCGATATTTATATACAGGTACGGACCATTTCAATTACTCGAAACTATAAACGGCCAGGTAGCAGATGTTAAAATAATGAACATGGCAACTTTACGCACAGAAAGAGACGATCCCGTAATAATAGAAAGTAAATACTCAAAAAAACCAGAAGGTTCTTTTACAGCAGCACAGATAAAAAACGAGTTCAAAGACCAGGAAGCTATTAGTCTCGTTGAAGAATTTGTAAGAAAATATTTAGAAGGTCAAAATACGGCAAGAATAACAAAAATATACGAAAGTAATAAACATTTTCTCGTTTCAACAAGTTCACACTACTGTGAAAATAAAAAGTGTAACCATAATTCCAATCACGTGTGGTTTCACATAATAGGAGATACTATAGCACAAAAGTGTTTTTCTACTACTGACATATTAAGACACTTTGGATTTTGTAAAGACTTCACGGGTAAACGACACCAACTTCCTTCCAAAATTACGAATATATTATACAAAGACGGTAAAATAGAAAAGTATAAACCAAACAATACCGTTAAAAAAACAGAACCTGTTGATTTTGAACAGACTATAGAATTATTGAATGTTTTCATAAACAAAAACGTTTTCAAAAACAAAAACCTTAAAGTAAACAAGGTAGAAAAGAAAAATACAAAAAAACACATTGTTTTTACATCGTACTCGTGTGAAAAATGTATAAGTAATGTAAATTTTGAAATAGAAAATAAATTACTTATTCAAAAATGTAAATGTAAATCACCGCCTAAACACATATTAACCAATAAAATATTACAATCTTTGTGAACATCGTGTTAATGAGTAAAATACTTAAAAGAAATGTGTTAATACTATTTAAAACATATGTCTGCTGTAAGTCGAAGAACACGCTCTGGAAGATTATCAAAAGCACCAGAAAGATTAGAATTATTTGAAGAAGTAGAAGATGACTATAAGGAAGACGAATATGATACAGACGTTGATCTTCTTCAGACGGACGATGAAGATATGTGTTCGGATGATGAAGAATCCGAATGTGATTCAGATGAAGATGAAAATGGAAATTTAAAAGGGTTTGTCGTTGATGACGACGATGATGATGAAGAATATTCAGAAGAGGAAGAGGAAGATGATTATTCGGATAATGAGTAATATCGAGCTTAAAAAAAAGATTTTAATTTATATAAATGGAAGCTGAAGTTGGAACACCAATTGAATATAACCCAGAAGAGTTTTTAAACAAGGATAACGACTTACA
>Ga0066865_10000068_pt1 | contig 22518 bp, 24 predicted proteins | sample ETN01SmetaG_2_FD_66433 | JGI IMG/M metagenome (GOLD analysis project Ga0066865, IMG submission 66433) | Marine microbial and viral communities from oxygen minimum zone, Eastern Pacific Ocean - ETNP2014F12-01SV265 | ecosystem: Environmental > Aquatic > Marine > Oceanic ...
CTGGTGGTGGTTCTGTTGGAGCAATTGTAGACGGTAAAGTTCATAGACATTTCTTAGATGATGGTCCAACTCCATCGAACAAGTCAATTGTGTTTGACTCGTTTACAAACGTAACTGATAATGGTGTTGGATTCTGGGTAACCAATAATGGTGCTGCTGAATTTGTTTCTTGCTTCACTTATTATGCTCACATCAGTTATGCTGCATCTCGCGGCGGAAGAATACGTGCGCTTGCAGGAAATAGTTCATTTGGTAATTTTGGACTTGTAAGTTCTGGATTTAATGCTAACGAGAATTTCTTAACTGGTAATGTTGAAGGTTTAATCGTTCGATATGAAAACGATAGTGTTGTTGGACCAGGATTTAATGCAAACGAAAAGATTGTAGGTTCTGCTTCCGGTGCTATTGGTAAAATTACTTCTGTCCAAGGAACAGATCTTTACTATCAATTAGTCAGTGGTGGTCCTGGTGTCGGCACTGGTTTTGCTCAGGGAGAAACTATTACTGGACAGATTTCTGGAACTACTGCCGGACTAGTAACTAATACCTCTGCTAATACAGGACAATCCGGATTTACTCTTGTTCTTTCTGGTGTTTCTTCTTCTGTAAGACCTGGTGGAAGTATCGAATTTGTTACTGGATTGGGAAATGGTGGAGAAAATAACCAACAAATTACTGGTGTTGAACCGTTTACATTCGTTATTCAAACTGTAAGTACAGAAGGAAATGCAACTGGAGTTGGTACTGTGTTCTTTAATAGAGCACAATTGGCTTCTACTGGTGCAGCACATACAGGTGGAACAACACAAATTATTGAATATCCCCTTGCAAATGCATCAACAACTCTAAGTAGTGGTATCAGTAATAGTGACACATCAATACCACTTACCTCTGGAACTGGATTTGTTAACGGTGGATTTGCTAAGATTGCTGATGAGCTTGTAAAGATTAATAGTTTCTCTGGATCTAATACTATTGTTGTTGATAGATCTGTCGAGGGATCTGGTCCTGCGGCAACCTATTCTGGTGGAACACCCGTAGTGGCAATTGGAGCTTCTTCTGTGATGGGTGCCACCGAATTGCAAAAAGATTTAATTGTTGGTGTAACGACTGCTAGAGTTATTAATACTTTAGGATTTGGCACTAATAATTACTATAAGATTGATAATGAATTCTTGGAGGTAACTGGTACTGCTGAAGATTCACAAGGATTAACCACACTTATTCTTGCAGAAGAAAAAGGAACTCCCTGCTTCGACGGTCAACAGATTAAAGTTCGTTATCTCTATAGTCAGGCACGATTTACTGGACATGACTTCCTTAAAATTGGAACAGGAGGAACTGTTACTAGTAACTGGCCTGCAGAACCAACACAAGATCCAATTCCTTCTTATGAAATTACTGAGAATTTTCCAGGTCGCGTGTTCTATGTTTCTACCGATCAGGAAGGCAACTTCCGTGTTGGTAAGTACTTCCGCGTTAACCAGGCAACTGGTTCCGCAACCTTGAATGCATCTGCATTCGATCTATCAGGTCTGACCTCTTTGAGACTGGGTTCCATTGGTGCTCAATTGGGTGCTCAAATTAATGAGTTCTCTACAGATTCAACGATGTCTCAGAATAGTAATGAAAAAGTCCCTACTCAGGCGGCAGTGAAAGGATATGTTGATACTGAAATTGCCAGTGCTGTTGCTGCTGGTAATGCTACAACCTTAGAAAATGCTAAATTATTCACAGAACGATTTGCTTATTTCATGTCTCATAGCACTTGATATTAACTACAATACAAAAACTATAAATACTAACAAGGAAGAGGATTATTCAAAATGGCATCGGGTATCTTAGGACAATCTGCGCCCAGTGGTACTACAAACACTACGGTATATACAGTTCCTGCAAGCACATTATCTATAGTGAACATAAGTGTCACTAATCGATCATCATCAGCGACCGTTGATGTTAGGATTGCATTGTCGGGGACTGGGACTCCTACAAATGCAGAATATATTGAGTATGAAGCAACACTTCCGGCAAACGGAGTTCTTGAACGAAGTGGTATTGTGATGGAAACGGGTAAAAATGTTGTAGTGTATTGCTCAACTGCCGATACTTCCGTGAGTGTATATGGTCTTGAACAAGCATCATCATAAGGAGGTATAAAAAATGGCAAGATATTTAGGAACTGCTGCTGGTAGAACTGAAGGTGCAGCAATAGGCAAATCAGGTTTTACAAGAGCAAAAGTATTTACAACTCCGGGACAAACGACTTTTGATATTCCTTCTGATGCCAAGAAAGTAAAAGTATTTGTTATCGGTTCTGGTAGTAACTATACGGCAGGATGTTACTGTCACTACTCATCCAATTGCGATTCTGGTGTATGTACACCAAGATGTTGTTATTGTTTGGGTTTCTGCGGACACCTTACAGGAGCCGGTGGGGGATATTCTGAGAAAACATATACTCAAGATGCTGATCAGATTGCCGGAAAGACAATGGCAATCCAAGTTGGGTGTTATAGTGGAACTACTACTAATGCAGCTAGTTGTGCATGCGTTGACGGTAAAACTGCTGTAACGGCAACTGCTGGTCAGAATACTTCTTACACTTGGAGCTGTACAAACAATAGTACTGCAAGAGACGCTACAAATGATAACCCAGTTGCATTCGATTTCTCCATACCGAGATGTGGATATGCAAACTATATTAATGCTAATTACAATTTCGGTGGAACTGGTTCTGGTGGTGATGTAAACAGATGTGGTGGTAGGGGAATGATGACCCCTATGTTTAGGCAAGATAGTTATATTGATGTAATTTCATGCTATGCCAGTGGCAGCGGTGGCGGTGGATCAACCGTCAATACTTACGGATGTTGGATAAATCCGAATTTTTATTGTAGTTGTCTTTACGGATATCATACTGTATTTGGTTCCAACTGTGGCGTCTCGTCTTGGAGATATGGTACATGTGGTTGTTATATTCTTTGTAACTGTACTAGAAATCTTTGCATTAGAACAGGTGGAAGTAGTGGTGCTTGTCATCAGGCATATGATAGATACTACTTTGCAGGATCATGTGGAATTAAGAGGTGCTGCAGTGTTGCTGCTGCTATCTCTGATAACACCTTTAATTGCTGTGATTCTACAAATAAGTATAATGCTGAAGGAGCAAATGAAGATCCACATGTCTTCATACAAGAGGAACCTGTTGGAATGGGTGGACAATCTGGATCTAGTAGCGATAATGGATTGAATGGTCAGACTGAGCAGATGGTTGTACATACTTGTATGACCAGAACATGTGGTTATACTGGTGGCGGCGGTAGTTGCAATTGTCATGAGATGAACTACGTATCATATGCTCATGGATATGACTATAGTTTTGGTGGAACTCAATATAATTGCTATTGTACTCGATATTGGCCTGGATGTATTTCAACTTGTACATCGAAGAAAGGAAATAGTTCTGGACAACAAACAAATTCGTGGTGTTACAGATGCATCGGATATACCTGGACATATGTATTTGGTTCCTGCGGCAGCGGCACGAGACACTGTTTCTGCCACCCATATGGACTAGTTGATGCGCCAGGGCAATCAATCTATTGTGATTGTAGGGTTAAGTGTATTAATGTTGGATTTAGACAAGGAACTTCTGCTTGTGTAAATAATAATAACGTAATTCCACTTTCAACTCTCGTTAGTGATACTGAGACAAATGTAAGCGACGTTGAATATGGTCAGGGTGCTACTTTATCTCAAGCTGCAGGACCTGGCGGTGGTGGAAACAGACGTTACTGCTGTGGTGGTAATGGATTAGTCGTTGTGGTATACTAAAGAGAGGAGGCATAAAAATGACTTTAATTAACACAAGAAATAATAACTATGGAATTCCAATGGTGATTGGAATTGCCACCGATGGTGATGCTGAAAATGCATTAAAAGGTGGACGTGACTGGATTGATATTGGAGACACCTCCGTTGAAATTGGTGATTATTATTATGATAATCAAATTGTTGGTGTTGCTAATACTACTCTTTACGATTCTGTTATAGCACCTATCATCCTTGCAGCAGAAGAACCTGATAGAATTGAAAGAGAAAGAATCAAAGCAGAAAATGATGCTGCTTTGATTGCAGAAATGGAAAGTGAAGAATGGCAAGAATGGGCAAAGAGCACTGATGGATATGATGCACCCGAAGAAATTGATTTTGAACCACCAGTAAATCCACCAGATCCTGGAGATGAAGCAGCGGTTCTGGCAGCAGCAGAAGCAGAAGGAACGACGGATCCCAGAAAGCTGCCTCCTCCTGTTCCAGTAGAAGAATCATATGACTTCCCTAAATATGTTAATGAAAACGAATATAACGATTACCTAGAAAAATATCAAAATATTTCTGCTTTATCAGTTGGTCTTGCTGGAACTTCTTATACAGTTGTTAATGGTGTTGTTATTTTCCCCGATCCTGGTCTTGAATTTCCTGATGGAGTAGTTCAGCAGTACTTCCCCTTCCCAGAGGATGATGTTGACGATTACAAGGCATACGTTACTGCTATGAAAGGAAGAATTAAGGAAATTTTAGATTACATCTGCGATTACTTAGGAAAAGATAAATTAGCATAACACATTTAGAGCATAGTTGTTTTCTGCTACATAATAAAGTATAATTGATTTGATAAGATAAATCCCAATGAAAAAAGTTTTTTTTGTGAACGGTGGTGCTGGTAGGATGATATCATCTTTACCAGCATTTCAAAAGTATTACAAGTTGCATGGTCCAGATTTTTATATTGTTGCTGAAGCGGGAATGGAATTCTTTGTAGGACACAAAGAATTACAAGATCTTGCATTTCCATTAGAGCATAAAGGTTTGTTTGAGAGTATTATCAAACCAAATGAATGCGTATCTCTGGAACCTTATAGAGAACATGGATATTACAATCAAAAAAGAACGTTAGCAGAGGCGTTTGACAAATTAGTTAACAATACAGACGACCACTCTGACTTAGAGAAACCAAAAATAGTTTTGTCTAAGCAAGAGGAAATCCAAGCATTAGATTGTATTAATAATGTAAAGGAATATCATAAAAAGAAAAAAACAGTAGTCTTCCAACCTTTTGGTAGAGGATGTCAGCGACATGAAAAGACTGGTCATGTTGTTGACATGTCTTCTAGATCTTTTTCGACAGATGATTATTTTTATATTTCAGAAAAGTTAAGATCTAAGTATAATGTAATTAGTTTCTCTGAAATAAAATTTGAGAATGATAAAAATATGTACGTTGATTGCCATCTTCGTCAGTGGGCAGCAATCATAGAAGCTGCTGATTATTTTCTTGGTATTGATTCTGTGGGTCAGCACATGGCATATTCATTTGATAAACCAGGAACAGTTGTGGTGGGATCTACCTTTCCAGAGAATATATCTTATCCAAAGCACTTTAATATTATTGAAAAGAAAGGAGTTGAAAGAAGATACTCTCCAATTAGAATTGGAGGAGTTGACTCAGACTTAGCAGATAGGTATAATGATACTTGTATGGATTTCACTAAAAAAGAATTGGATGAAATCGTAAGTAAAATTATGAGAGATATTAAAACCAAAATTGGAGAATAATTTATGTCAATTATCTTATCCGTTGCCCGTGGTCACAATGGTAGCACTACACTACTTAAAGATGGTGAAGTCATTTTCTATCTAGAAGAAGAGAGACTGAGCAGAAGTAAGTATGATGGATCTCCTTTGTTGGGAATTGCAAAAGCATTTGAGTATGTTGATCACATTGATCATCTTGTTGTTTGCCATACACATCGTCATGGACCTCAATTAGATTGGAGTGGTGATGATATGTATGCTGGTTTTGTTCGCAAACTTGCTCGCGGAAGATTTACGTTTGAAGTTCATTATATTGATCAAGTACATCACCAGATGCATGCTGCTTGTGGTTTCTATAACTCTGGTTTTGAAACTGCTGCTTGTGTTATTGCTGATGGAGCAGGAAGTTTTCTTGAAATTGAGGGACTAGAAACACCTGCATATGAATTTGAGACTATTTTTAAAGTATCATATCCAGGAAACTTTGAACCTGTGTGGAAGCATATTGGAACAAAAGAAGCTATTGGATTTAATTTACTAGAGAAAGATATTGTACGCTTGACTGAGTATCCTGGTCTCACTAAAATGTATGAAGCAGTAACTCAATACTGTGGATTCCCTGCAATTGAAGCAGGGAAGACTATGGGTCTTGCTCCATATGGAAAACCTAATGACGATATTCCTCCATTCTTCCATGGTGAATGGGGCAATAGAGATTTTATTATTCCTACATATCCTAATGCTGCACAGATTAATTCTAATAGATATCCAATTCTTAAAGATGACTACGACAGTCAAACTAATCCTGGACAGTTTACAGATATTCAAAAAGACATGGCATTTGCAGTTCAAGAAGAAACTTCAAATCGAATGGTTGAACTGATTCGTAAGGCTCATGAACTCACGGGAGAAACAAACATCGTTATTTGTGGTGGATATGGTCTTAACTGCGTAGCAAATTATAAGTATTTGAAAGAGTTCCCAGATTTGAATATTTACTGTGAACCAATTTCTCATGATGGTGGTACTTCTATTGGCGGTGCTAAACTTATTCATAACACAGAAGTAGGAAATGAGAAACCAAATAAACAAGAGTCTGTTTACTATGGACCTCAATATGATCCTGCTGGATATGAAGCAGACTTGGATGGTCTAGATGTTACTGATACTTCTTATGATGATATTGCTAAATTAATTAGAGAAGGTAACATTGTTACTATGTACCAAGGTCGCTCTGAAGGAGGTCCTCGCGCACTTGGTAATAGATCTATTCTCTTTGATCCTACCATTGAGAATGGAAAGGATATTGTAAACGAAGTTAAAAAGCGTGAATTCTTCCGACCATTCGCATGTTCGATTAAAAAGGAAGCAGTTCACGATTGGTTTGATCTAGCAGGACGAGAAGAAACACCGCATATGATGTATGCTGTTGAGTGTCGTTCTGGTGTGGAAAAGAAAATTCCCTCGGTCATTCATGTAGACAACACCTGCAGAATTCAGACTGTAACCCAAGAACAGAATGAGCATTACTATAATCTCATTGATGCTTTTGAGAAGTTGAGCGAAGTTCCCATCTTGTTTAACACTTCATTCAACCTCGGAGGAGAACCTCTTGTTGAAACTATTGAAGATGCTATAAAGACTCTCACTAATAGTGACATTGAATATCTGTATCTTCCAGAGATTCAAAAACTAGTTAAGATCCCTAATCCTTCCGAGTCAGATTCTTGATGTGTTGAGCATATTTGGCCATAGGACATCTAGGAAAATGTCTTTGTATTCTCATATATTCTTCTTTTGATACGAGTTTGCATTCAAAATCTATTTCTTTCTCTGTTAGAGGATAATATGTAAGTAAAGGAGTTCCATATGGTATTGTTATATCATATGGTTCTTTTTTAATATCTGCAATTACATGAACGTTTGTTGAGTTCTGATATTTGTAGTCAATAATCGCTGGAGAAAGTAATAAATTATTTTCTCTCCAAAAATGAGTTGAGTAGTGCGATTCTGTAAGTAAAAAATCTATTTTTTCATTGCACTGAAACGTCCAAGGAGATGATAATTTGAAAGCAGTTTTATTCCTTTGATATAAACCCTCGTATTGTCTACGATCATGTTGCCCAAATGGTTCTGGGTTTTCCATACTTCTTGGATTGACGCCATGCAGTTCTAGTACACCACCATCGGGTAGAATTCTAACAGTTAAATTCATCCAAAAAGTTTGTTTTATTCCCCTATTAATATAATTTTGTATTCCCGGACATAATTTAGCAGTTGGGACATCATATTCGTAACCACCCTGCGTCTCCGAAAATTCCTTGTATGATGGTTTTAGATTTCTAATCCAATCTATAGAACCAGATTTGTTATATGTGGGTTTATCGTTAATGAAAATATCACTTTCACAAGTAGATGCTGTCAGTTTTATTTTTTTATTAAACATGGTTAATCCTATTATTTGTGATTTGCATTCATTCTAAATTTAGTCATCTATAACATTTTTTTGAATTTCTTTTAGAATCTTCTTTTGCAGTAAACTTCTGGTGAATGTGTTATATAATTTATTCAAAGACTTGAATGCTTTAAATCTTTTTAAATGTGTACAACTATTAGTTAGTTCTATTAGTTCTGGAGTCAAGAAGAATTTTTTTAATACAATTGGTTCATCTGTTAAAAACTTTGCATATATTAGAGGATCTTCTTCTTTAGATTTGAAAGTATTTTCTCCCGGAAATAATTGACAAGCAACTTCAATTGGTCGAAACCATTTTGAAATATCATATTGACCAGGAACATAATAACAACTTTTTGACATCTCTCTATTATGCATCCATGGGTGCATGGTCTGTATTTCAACGGGTTTATCTGCAAAAAATATCCAGTTCGCACAATAATTTATTGTGGTAGAATTTTCTACAGATGGCATTTTTACTTGAGTTGTCATTGCCAAATCCAAGGTTGTTTTTGATTGATACCTGGATACTGCCTGACCACGATCATAAATAAAATCCACGGTATATGGATTCTTTAAGGCATATAAATTCCTACAAAAATTTTTAAAAGCATGGCAATTGAAAAAGTTGTCTGCTATATTAGTATTATCTTTGTTTTTTACCAGACTAGTGTATACGTTTTCTGGTTCATAATGTGTTAGATAACTATCAGTGTATATGCTATGATCCACATACCAAGGAGACCAATATACAGTAATCATGAAATTCATTGCGATTCTTGTTAACTATATATGCCTATAAAATGAGACTGATTTATGAAAAAAGTTTTTGTTAATGGGACTTTTGATGTCCTACATAGAGGACACCTCAAACTTTTAAACTATGCAAAAAGTTTGGGGGACTTTCTTTACGTTGCCATAGATACTGATGATAGAGTTAAAGAAAAAAAAGGACCATCAAGACCCGTAAATACTCTTAATGAAAGGTTATTCATGTTAGAAAACCTAAAGTCGGTTGATTGTGCATTGTATTTCTCCAGTGACGAATCATTGGAAGCACTTGTAAAAAGTATAAAACCTGATATAATGGTAGTAGGAAGTGACTGGAAAGGAAAGTCAGTCATAGGTTCTTATTATTCAGCAGAATTAAAATTTTTTGATAGGATAGATGAGTACTCTTCAACGCAAATCATTCAAAGTATTATTGATCGGAGATAGTTGTGAGGATGAATATGTATATGGTAAGTGTGAAAGGATCAGTCCAGAAGCACCTGTTCCAGTATTAAATTTTTCTCGACTTGAAACTAGACCAGGAATGGCAGGAAACGTTTGTCTAAATCTTCAAGTATTTGGTATTGATATTACTTTCTTGACTAACTCTGAGAAGATAGTGAAGACTAGATTTGTTGATGAGAAATCAAAACAACAAATTCTCAGAGTCGATAATGAGAGTAAAGTGAAACCTTTTTTGCTTCCAGTTCTAACTGATTCTTTTGATGCTGTCGTTATCTCTGATTATAATAAGGGATATCTAACAGAGAAGAAATTATTTGAGATTGTTGAAAGATCTAATTGTCCTATCTTTCTTGATAGTAAAAAGACAAGACTGCCTGATAAAAAAAATTGTTTTGTAAAAATTAATGAGCAAGAATACAATAACTTAGATGATGGTTCCTATATTGAAGATTTAATTATAACTAAAGGTTCAGAGGGATGTATATATAAAAATATTTTGTTTCCTGCAGATGCAGTTAAAGTTCATGATGTTGTTGGAGCAGGAGATACTTTTCTAGCAGCACTAACTTACGGATTTTTGATGACTAAAAATATAACAAAGGCATTGTTATATGCTAATAAAGCAGCTGCTATTGCTGTTCAGCATCCAGAAACTTATATTTTAACTGAAGAAGATATAGATAATATTAAAGGAATAATTCAGTGACTTCTTCTAGACCCAGAGCAAGCGAACCAATAAAAATAGTCCCAAAAGGATGGGGACACGAAAAGTGGATCGTCAATAGTGAAGATTACTGCGGCAAACTTCTTTACATGATTAAAGGAAAGAAATGTTCATGGCACTATCATGAAAAAAAGGATGAGGTGTTCTATGTGCAGAGCGGTAAGATAGAAATCAAATACGGATGGACTGACTCTATGGAAATGGCATCCATAGGAGTATTGGAACGTGGTGACAAGTTTCACGTTCCAACTGGTATGCGACATCAGATGTATGCTTTAGAAGACACTGAATTGTTTGAATTTAGTACAGAGCACTTTGACTCTGATAGTATTCGTGTCATCCAAGGAGATACTCTTTGACAGTTTTAAATTTACGATTACCCCATTCTCTCTTAGCACAAGTATAGGTCTGATATTTTCCTTTTAAATGGTCGGGAAATGGTATGTATTCTATTTCTCCACCATATTTTTTTATGCAGCATTGTGCCACATGATCAAAACTGACGGGATTGCTTGTCCCTAAATCATAAATGCCAGATCCTTTTTTATTATCTAGGACAACTTTAACAATATCATCAACGCAAATAAAGTCTCTCAAGAATTTTTCAGATCCTTTAAATAATTTTAGTTTGCCAGTCTCTTCAATTTCTTTAGCAAACTTACTTATAGGACTTGCTTGATTTCCCTTATTATCTTCACCATCACCATATACATTGAAATAACGAAATCCCTGAATTAATGGGAATCTATCCATATTATCCTGAACCCAATAATCTGTAGTTACCTTAGATAGTGCATAATAATTAAGTGGATTGATAATACCTTGTTCATTTCCATAAACAGAAGCAGATGAAGCATACTTCACTGGGATTTCATATTTTGCTGCTTGCTCAAACAACCATTCACTAAATTCAATATTGAATGTAAATATTTGCTTTAAGTTTGTGTTTGTAGTCGAAGACATTGCCCCTTGATGGATGATGCATTCCACCTCTTTCCAGTTGTAGAATGTTTTTCTCCAATGCCAGCTGTCATTCTTTTCTACTTCAACGACTTCTTTTCCTTGTTTTTGCAAGATATTTAAAAATTTTTTGCCGATGAATCCTTTGGAACCAGTTAATATGATCATACGATAAATACTTAAAAATATAGGTTATTATAGATGGCCTTTGGTTTATTAGGTTCTATTATACCACAAATTAATAGAAACGAAGTTGTTTATACTTCTCCTGCATCAACGTTGACTGTTGGGAAAGTATCAGTTTCTAGTAAAAATTTTAACCCTGTTAAGGTTAGAGTAGGAATTACTACTGATGATTTAAATGTTGAGTACCTGTCATATAATAGATTCGTAAATTATGGAGAAACATTCCAAACCGACTCTATACATGTAGGTGCAGGACAAAAATTAGTTGTGAGATCGGATAACCCACATACTAATTTTATTTTTTATGGACAGACTACTGATGAGACTGCATTAAGCCAAAAGTCTGGACTATTTAACTCTGTTGTATCATCAGATAAAAATAAAAAGTTTTTATTTACTCCTCCAGATGAGTTTCGTGCCACTGTTACGTTATCAGTATGTAACCTAAATTCTTTACCTGCTAAGGCAAGAGTGGGATTGGGATCTACTACTGACCATGGTACTTTTGATAGTTCTGAATATTTGGAGTATGATGTAGAGATTGGACCAAATCAAACTTACACTAGAACTGGCATTAAGTTAAGTCCCCCACAGACTTTAGTTTGCTCCTCAAGTGCAGGTTCCACTATTGATTTTGTAGTTCATGGGCAACTTGAATTTACTGGAACGGGAGATGTAGGAAGTCCCGACCTCATTGTCAATGGAAACACTGTTATTACAGGTTCTCTTGGAGTTGGAACAGCGTTTCCAAGGAAGAAGTTTGACTTAATTGGTAGTGCTTTAATTGAAAATGATTTGGTTGTTGGTGCTGGAATAACTGCAAAATCTTTTTCTGGTTCTGGTGCTGGATTAACAAGTATTCCCTCCAGTGAACTTACGGGTGCTTTACCTGCTATTGATGGTTCTGCACTGGTGGGAGTTGTCGCTTCTGGAACTGGCATTGTCATTACAAATTTCGACACTCCAGTTGGAACAGCACAGACAATAAATTTAACTAAAAATTTACAAGCAACCTTCGCTGCGGGAATAGCAACAGTTTCAACAACGCCTAGTGTGGATGTTGAAGGTGACTTTAGTGTCAATGTCAATAAGTTCACTGTAGATGCTTTATCTGGGAATGTTGCTATCGCTGGTTCTCTAGGAATAAGTTCTAGTCTCACAGTTTCTGGTACTGTTAATGCTCTAAATAATAGAGTTATAAATGTTAGCGCACCGATCACTGCAACGGATGCTGCTAATAGAAAATTTGTTGATACCAGAAGTATTGCAATGTCAATCGCTTTATCTTAAGGAAGGAGATAATAAACAATGGCTAAAAGGCAAGTTACGGATTTTGTTTTTAGACCTGGTATCGCAGGACAAGGCACGATAAAAATCCTTGATAAAGTTCAACTGAACAGAGTTTTATTAATTACAAATACAACAACAAATCAAATATTATATAATTTTTCTGATCCTGATAATCAGATCACTGTTAGTTTTACAGAAACTACTGATGGGTCGGATCCAGACTTTCCTTATGCCAATACAATCTCTAACGGCGTAACTACTTTTACTCTCTTATTTGATACATCCACTCAATCATCTACAGACTCTCTGCAGATATTTGTAGAAGATGATGAGGTTAGATTTAGACCATATAATTTTGGTACGGATGCTATCGAGAGGATGCGGGTTGCAACCCCCCAGTCGATGCTTGATGCTGACTTTGAGTATGGATTACAACCTACGAAATGGCAAACAGTTGATTTAATGAGAGGATACCCCTCTATTTTTGAAGTTCCTGGTTCTGACATTACTCTTGAGGACATTACTACTAATGCAAGTTCTACTACTGGAGGTGTTGGAGACTCTCTGATTACAGTAACTTGTGCAGAATTTCATGGTCTTGAAGTTGGCAATGCTATCCGTATGTTGGGATTACTTGATACTGTCTCTGGTGCTTCGAGAGCAGCAGGATCTTTTGTTGTAAACAGTGTTGTCGATAATAATACATTTACTTATTTCGCAAAAGGTAAAGTAGGAACAGTAAACGGAACGACACTGTTGACTACATTTACTCAACTAAGAAGGGGAGGATTTTACACGGGATCTGCAGTTGGATCACCAACGTTTACTTTGGAATCTCAAGGTTCAATTGGACAGTTTAATACTAATCTTGGTATCGCAACTGGAAGCAATAGAATTCCAACCACAGGAATTGGAAGTGTAACGATAGGAGCATTCCTAACAGGTTCTACAGCATTACCTACTGGTACACAGGTAACTGGTATTGCCAATACAAACTCCACAAAAACTCTTGCAGCGGATGTTACTGCACCATCAAATACCCTAATAGTAAATGGAAATACTAATGGTATTGAGATAGGTTCTGCTCTAGACAATGGAAATGGAGACGCGATATTTGTTACCAACATTGTTGGTAATGAATTGACATTATCAGATTCTATGCTTGTGAACAAGACTGGAGATTCTGATCAAATTGGTATTAGGACTGCAACACCTCATAATTTTGGTCAAGGATCGGGAGAACCCTTGTTTGTAGTTAATAAGATTGATGGCGGATACACTTCTGAATTCGCCCAAATTGAAAGAACAGTAACTGGTTCTGCAGGAACTACTCATATTAATGTTAGTGACATTCTTGGCGTATTTGTTGGACAAAAAGTAACTGGAGCCGGTCTTGATGCTGGACAAATAGTTCAAAGTTTTATTGGTATTAACACTGTAGCTCTCGCTCTTCCTCACTCAGGACCAATTAGCGGAACTGCGACATTCACTAGACCTGGTATTGGATATACTCCTGGAGATAGAATTATTATTCCTGGAACTAATCTTAATGCAGCGAGTCCCGAGAATGATTTGGTTGTCCGAGTTGATAGTGTAGATGGTCTTGGTGGTATTTCTTCTGTAACCTCCAATAAAACCATGTCTGTGGGTGGATCTGCTGTTTTATCTGGAGTTCAATTTAAAGAGGCACCAACTTCATTATTGCTCGATCCAACTGATGGATCAGTCGATTTTGTTGAAACTGGTTCTCATGTTGACTTTGCTTTCGGAACTGGTGCCTTTACGATTGATTTCTTTGTTTATAGGAATAGAAATAATTCAACTGAATTTTTATATGATGGAAGAACCTCTGCGACTGATCCAGCACCTTTAATTTTTATCAACTCTAGTAATTTTGTAAATTATAACTTCAATGGATCGGATGTAATCTCTGGAATTACTACTGTTGAAGCAGGAACATGGCACCATATTGCATTGTCTAAAAGAGTTATTGGTGTTGGGACTCAACCGCGAGAACACTCAACTGCTTTATTTGTAGATGGAGTTCTGCAAGGTCTTTTTGATGAGGGAACTTCTCCAACTGCATATCCAGAAAGACCCGTGAAAGTTGGTGCCAGGTATGATAATGTATTCGGATATTATGGTTATCTTGATGCTTTGAGGATCACAAAAGGATTGGCAAGATATGTCGGCATTACTACAGGTGAAACTGCATTTGATGCTTCTTCTGGTATTAGAAATAATGATTATTATAATGTTTTACTTTGTAGATTTAATGGACAAAATGGTTCTACCACTATTATTGATGAGGCATATGGAGTTCCACAAGGAACAACTCAATCTTTTGTCGTAGCAGGAGTTACCCCACAGTCCGGAACAGGACAAATGTTTGGTGTTACTAGAATTGGTGGATCATCTCCTTCGTATAATGTTTTTATTAATCAACCTGGAGAAAACTTTGCTCCAAATGATACAATATTCTTTGATGGAAGTATTATTGGTGGTAACAGTGTAGTTAATGATTTGACATTAACAGTACAAACTGTAGGTGCTAATGGAGATATTCTCACCTTTAGTCAAGTTGGAACTGCGTCAAGTGGAAATTCAGTTTTCTTAGGAAGAACCGGATCAAATTCCGGAATTGGAGCATCGTTTAGTATATCTAAAAGTGATGGAAATTATCAAGTGGCAGTTGCTCAAAGTGGCACTGGATATTATCCTGACTATGAGTTAAAAATATTAGGAACTGAACTTGGAAACACTGGAGCAACGCCAACAAACGATTTAATTATCACTGTAGCAGATATAAACAAAGAACCAGTTGATTATGTAAACGGTGGGATTGTAGGTGTTTCTGCAGCAGGTAGTCCTGTTGTTGGAGATTCGATTAATTTCACACAATCAGTTACTCTAAGTGAAACTACAACAGATCGTATTGAACCTGTTACCACAATCAACTTTAGTTCTCTTGCTAGAATTTTAGTTACTTTCGCATCGAAGCATGGATTAGTCCCTGGTGATACTGCTCTTATTTCTGTTAGTTCCTCTGGTGCCAATCATGCATTAGCAGCAGGACCTAGACTTATAGATGCTGTACCAGAATTAAATCAACTTGTATATACTGTTAGTTCCCCTGGAACGGTTACTAGTGGAATAACAGGAAACGTGTTCCCAAGACCAGATTGTTTCTATACACACAGACCATTTGACGGCGGTGTTCAACTTGGAACTGGTGGACCAGCACACGGAGCACATGCAATACGTCAATCTAAGAAGTATCTCCGTTATCAATCTGGTAAGGGAATCATGTACACAACTGGTACATTGTTCGCACCAGCATACGATTTGAGGTCTGTTAGTGCTGCTGGTATTGGAACTGGCAGTGTAATTACAGTTGTTACTGATGATACTGAACATGGACTGCAGGTCGGAGCAGAAATACAACTTAGTAACTTAACAACTTCAGGTTATAATGGGCACTACTTAGTGAATAGTATCGTTGATGAAACTACTTTCACTGTGCTTTCAACTGGAATGTTGGGTGATACTACAGCATCGATAGGACCACAAGCACAAATCTCATTGTATAAGTGGAAAGGTGCTACTGTTCGTGCTGGTGCATTTGACGATCAGAATGGTATCTTCTGGCAGTATGATGGAGTTAATCTATCTGTAGGATTGAGATCTGCAACGTTCCAACTTGCAGGTAGCGTTGGAATTACTACCGAATCCAATACTGTAGCGGGAACTAATACTCGTTTCAGCGAACAGTTGATTGTTGGTAATAGAATTGTTATCCGTGGAATGACTCATACTGTTACTCATATTGAAAGCAATACGGAGATGACAGTAACGCCCGATTATAGAGGTGTTAAAGATGTCACTGCAACTAAAGCAGCTCTTATCAATGAAATCATTATTCCACAATCTCAATGGAATATTGATAAAGCAGATGGTACTGGAGCAAGTGGATATACCATTGAAGTTAATAAGATGCAGATGATCGGATTCCAATACACTTGGTACGGTGCTGGATTTATTGACTGGATGTTACGTGGTCCAAATGGAGATTATCTATATGTTCATAGATTAAAGAATAATAATAGAAATACCGAAGCATTCATGAGATCAGGTAACTTACCTGTTAGATATGAAGTTATAAATGAGGGTGCTAAGACTCGACTAACTCAAAATGTTGGTATTGGATCTACGGTCGTGTTTGTTGATGATGTCAGTCTACTGCCATCCAACGGATCTCTCTATGTTGATAATGAAATTATTAATTATACTGGTGTCACAACATCCAATTCATTAACAGGTGTTACGAGAGGAGCAACGTTTACTAACTTCTACTCTGGATCGAATAGAAGTTACACTGCTGGTGTTGCAACAGATCACTCAACAGGAACTGGTGTGGTTTTATTGAGTAACACTGCTACTCCTGTTATTAGTCACTGGGGTTCTGCGTTCTTGACCGATGGATTGTTTGATGATGACCGAGGATACATCTTTAACTATCAGGCAGCAAGTTTCAGCATCGACCAAACAAGAAACACTGCATTCTTGATTCGTCTTGCTCCAAGTGTATCTAATGCCATAATTGGAGATCTTGGTGATAGAGAACTAATCAACCGAGCACAGTTACTACTACAGGGAATTGAATTTACTGCTACGGGTGGTAGTTCTAGTCAGGGTGTTATTATTGAAGGTATCCTTAATCCACAAAACTATCCAGATGATCCAAATAATATTACTTGGGCTGGATTATCCAACGCTGCTGCTGGTGGACAACCATCATTCGCACAAATCGCTCCCGGAACTTCTGTAACATGGACAGGACCAGCAAATAGCTTTACTGCAACGAATGGTCCATTCACTCAGAACTACAGAACTTCATTTGTTTACTTCGTGTCCTCTACTGTTGCCGGTGTTAAGGTTGGTCAACAAGTTAGTGGTACTGGTGTTCCTGGTGGTACAACAGTTTCTAGGATTTATAATAACTTTAATTATGGTGGTCAACAGGTTAGAGCGATTGGATTCTCCCAATCAGTAAATAACCCAGGACCAGCAGGAACCACCACGTATACGTTCACAGAACCGACCTCAGCTGCTAACCCTGGTGAAACAGTCTTCTCGTTCATTGGTAGTGGTGGAGGAGGAAATACTGCGGGTCTGGACTTAACCAGTCTGAAGGAATTGAACAACACCCCGATTGGTGGTAGAGGAACATTCCCGAATGGTCCTGATGTTCTTGCAATCAACGTCTATACTACTAGTGGTAATGCTTTCACTGGTAACCTTGTTCTTAGATGGTCAGAAGCACAAGCATGATTGACTGCAGAGTAGATTTTCATATATAATAAGAAATAAATCCTCCATATGGGGGATTTTTTATTACTTCACAATTTATGATTGAATCCATGACATTTACAGTATATTCAAAAGACGGTTGTCCCTATTGCGTCAAGGTAAATCGTGCGTTAGAATTGGCAGAGTTGCGACATGTAGTTTACAAACTGGATAGAGACTTTACTCGCGAAGAGTTTTATGATAAGTTTGGACCAGGAACAACATTTCCTCAAGTCCTTATGGATGAAGATCACATTGGAGGATGCACCGAAACAGTCCGTTATTTAAGAGAGCAGAAATTAGTCTAATGGAACAAAACCTCAGCGACATCTTCGATCTAATAGAACATGCGATTGATAATGCCTTTGAGGGACAAATGAACTTAAGATTTTATGATTACCTCAAGGACAGTAAAGTAAAAAAACATGAGATAGATTCATTCATCACTAGTTCAACAACAAAAGAACTTAACGATACAATCGTAGAGTTGGATGAATATCTCAAGGGTGGTGCTGATAATGAGCACAAACAATTGCGTGAAGGTTATGGTCACATTCCTAAACCTCAAGCACGAAAAATCAGAAACTACTTAGAAAGTTTCATAGAAGATGCAAAGAGGTACAGTAATGATCGAAGACCAGGAAGACGAAAGAAAGAAACTAAATAGAAGCGAACCCCAGGTAAATAGGGGTGTAGAATTATTACTAAGAAATAGGAGGAGGAAACCAGATCCGCCGAAAACTTTTCAGGTAAAGTTTGGTAAGATGGTCTCTCTCTTCCGAAGAGAGATTGTATTTCATCTGAATTTTTACCTAGACATCAGAAAGAAATAGTCTCTGGAGGACAGAACGATGTTAGCAGTAACCTTGACGATAGGAACATTGGTGTCTATAATGTTCTTTTTTGTAGGAAGCGTGGTGGGGTGGTTGGCAAAAGAGCACGTCTATATGACACAACCAGTCTTTACTCACCCAGAGATGTTTGACGAGAATGGGAACGTTCTTCCCGATGAAATTTTAGCAGTACGATTTGAAAACTATTATGACGACAACGAAGAAGACGAAGACGACTAAACCCAGATCAACTACACCTAAAACTAAAACTTCTGCACCCATACCAGACCTACCACCAAATCCCTTTGTATATGAAATCTTAGAACTTGCGTCTAAGCAACGTTCTAATGCAAAGAAGGTTGAGGTTCTTAAGAAGTATGAGCACGATTCTCTTAAAAGTATTTTTATCTTCAACTTTGATGAGACTGTAATTAGTCTTCTTCCTGAAGGTGAGGTTCCTTATGGTGATGCAGAAGATCAATCGGTTTATTCAGGAACTCTTTCGGATAATCTGAGAAAAGAATCCAGAGGTGGAGAATCTGCAACTGGACAAGATCTAGATGGTAGAGGTAAAACTTCTCTTCGTCGCGAATGGACCATACTTTACAACTTTGTAAAAGGTGGTAATGATTCTCTTAGTAATATTCGCAGAGAGATGATGTTCATTAATCTTCTTAGGGGTTTGCATCCGAAGGAGGCAGAGGTTCTAATTGTTATGAAAGATAAAGTTTTGCAAACTAAATATAAGATAACCCTTGATAATGTAAAAGAGGCTTATCCTGATATCACCTGGGGAGGTCGCTCATGACAGTAACCATAGAAACCAAGGAAGAAGAAATGGGATGTTTGCCATTCAATCCAGATGATCCTTCCAGTTATGGATGCCAGATTCTGCAGGAGAAGACTACTCTTGATGCGGCAAATGATAAAACACTTCCCAATGATGCAGTGCTCATATGGTATATCGTAGATGGTGTGGAATATATTGACCTTACACGATGTAAGAAGACATCACAATTATTTGACATGTACTATGATAGATACGGCAAAGGTGCAGTTCAAAAAATTGATTTTGGATTCGGCACAGTAAGTCCAAAACTCTGGGGAGTTGAAAAGAAAGATAAGAAAAAGAAAGGAAGATGAATGGTGAATTTAAGGGGTTTTCTCAACCTGCAGATGACAAAAAATTTAATCTCTACATAAAAAATAAAGAGATCGATAAAATTATCAAAGAATATAAGAAACTCAAAAAATATAAAAAGTCTTCTTTTTTTCAAATAGAGAAACTATCTGGACAAGATACTCAAATAGATAAACTTATTGAAGAATATGGAATAGATCCCGAAGCAATTGAAGACTAATGGGACACCATTATTTACTGAACCTTTATGGTTGCAGTCATAGAATTCTTAACGATGAATTCTATCTCAGAGATCTTTTAGAAGATGCTGCAATCTGTAGCGGTGCTACAGTGATTCAAACCATTTCAAAGCAATTTTATCCGCAAGGTGTAACTGTTTTAGTTCTTCTTGCGGAAAGTCACATTAGTATCCATACTTGGCCAGAGAAAGGTGAAGCAGCAGTAGATATTTTTACATGTGGCGATTGTTTCCCAAAAATCGGTATTGATGTTATTATTCAGCAAGTCAAGTCTGATCGGCATAGTTTAAAGTATGTCAAAAGATAGCATAAAATTGTATCACAAGTTACATATCCGCTTGACTAAATAAGGCATGAGGTCTATAATAGACCTGTCGTTCATCCAAGAGGCAGTCGCTATGCACATAGCACAGAAAGACACCTCTGGACGCAAGTAAGTCGCGGAACGGAGCGTTCATCCCATGTTTGAACTATTACTTTACTCTGGTATTCACTGCACCGATGCTGAGGATATGATCCGACGTATCGAAGCAAATAACAAGGTAAGTAAGATTATTAAGACTGAGGTGATTGAGACCGTAAAGGAATCGACACCTGAGTGCAAATGGGACGCAAACGACTGAAGGAACGGGAAACTCGGATCACCCGCAAGGGTTAAAGGAGAAAAATCACCCAACTTCAGGAGTAAATAAATGAACACACTCACTATCATCAAAAAGCAAATCGATAAGCAGGCTGCGCTGCATGACGCACAGATCACTCTCACCAAATATCGTGGTGTAGATTGTAAAGTTCGCCAGGCACCTAAGGAGTCTCACGGCACCTACTGCTATCGTGGTCGTACTTACACCAAATGAGGCAATCATGGAAGCACTACAAATCACAGGCGTAATTACCTTGGCATGTGTTGCTACTATGGCTCTATTGTACGGTGAACTTTTCCTCCTTCAACACACTTGAGGAGGAAAATAAATGCTGAAGATCAAACTTTATTATGATCTTCCAGAATACGATCCAGAGGTTCACGATCCCGATAGGGTCTTTACACTACTAACGTATCGTGGAGTAACATATGCCAAATGGGTTTTTCTTAAATCCAGGAGCATACAGAATTGGAAAGTATTTAAATGAGGACCTTGACGGGTCCTCTTTTTTTGTCTATAATTAATTGGAAACTATACTATCTTATGGAAAAGGAAAGACTAAAACTCATAGTAAGGAATCTCAAACTGTTGGTTGAAGCACTTGAGTCAGAAGTATATTCTGATCCTGCTGCATATACTGACAAACGGGAGAACTTTGATGATCCCATTCCTTTCCCTGTATCAGATTACGACGAAGTTTTTAATGACGATGACGGATACCCCGATTGAATATATGAAACAACAAGTAAAACTTATCAGCGTCACTCCTGATGCAGAGAAGCACATGGCGTATTGTGCTCGCGTTAGTAACCCAGCAAACCAAGAGAATGAAAAGTTCTCCGGTCTCCTTAAGTATTGTGTTAATCATCAGCACTGGAGCATCTTTGAACAGGCATATATGACTGTTGAGATCCACACTACTAGGGGTCTGGCAGCTCAAATCCTGAGGCACCGTTCGTTTACATATCAAGAGTTTTCCCAACGCTATGCTGATTCTTCCCTACTCGCGGAGACGATCCCTCTACCTGAACTACGCCGTCAAGACACCAAGAATCGTCAGAATTCTATTGATGATATTGACCCGTTTGTCCGTCAAGAGTTTCAGATCAAAATGCAGCGACACTTTGAAGAAGGAATGAAATTGTATCAGGAGATGCTTGATGCATCGATCGCAAAAGAGTGTGCTCGTTTTGTGCTTCCCCTTGCAGTGCCCACCAAACTCTACATGACTGGTTCTGTGAGGTCTTGGATCCATTACATTGATTTGCGCTCTGCAAATGGCACACAGAAGGAGCATATGGAGATTGCAGAACTGGTACGTGGTATATTCACAGAACAGTTTCCTGCTGTATCTGAAGCACTTGAGTGGTCTGAATAAATACATTGTAACAATAATTTAATTATGGCTACATACCCCGTTGTTAATAAAAAAACAGGCGAACAAAAGGATGTCAAACTCAGTGTACATGAATGGACTAAGTGGTTAGATGACAATCCCGAATGGCAAAGAGACTGGTCTGATCCATCAACCTGCCCTGCGTCAGGTGAAGTTGGTGAGGTCTATGATAAGTTGAAGAAATCCCATCCGGGATGGAATGACGTGCTACACAAAGCTTCAAAAGCACCTGGATCTAAAGTAAAACCCGTTTAATTTCAAACCTTATGCCAAGAAGAAAGAAGACTGAAGACCCGATTGGAGTTGGAATGACTGCAAAGCAGATGAAGCGCAGAAAACCAATCAATCAGGATTTAATGAGGGACATTGAACCTCTCACAGAAAATCAAAGACAACTTTTTGAATCTTATGACTCTGGTAAAAATATAGTTGCATATGGTTGTGCTGGAACAGGTAAAACTTTTATC
>Ga0066865_10000072_pt1 | contig 22242 bp, 13 predicted proteins | sample ETN01SmetaG_2_FD_66433 | JGI IMG/M metagenome (GOLD analysis project Ga0066865, IMG submission 66433) | Marine microbial and viral communities from oxygen minimum zone, Eastern Pacific Ocean - ETNP2014F12-01SV265 | ecosystem: Environmental > Aquatic > Marine > Oceanic ...
TTGGGTTGTATCATATACATTAGAGTTTCCAGGAACACCAAATCTACCTGTACCAGCATTAAAGGTTACTACACCTGAAAAGGTAGTATGTGCTACAGCGGCAGTTATAGTTGCTGTTACTTCATCTGTACTTAAGTCTGAATCTGGATCTGTATAGAAAAATCTCGCTGTCCAATAAGAGTAAGTAGTGCCTACCTCTACAACATAGGGAGTATTTTGGTATGTTACATTTGGGTTTAAAGCATTTATGATATTTCCAGTAGAAAATTTGTATGTACCAGTGCCACCAGAGGCAAAAGGATTATTAGCGTTAGTAGTTCGAAAGTAAATATACCCTTGAACACTTCTTTTTCCTGAGTCTCCAGCTCCTCCTGGCGTACCATCCGCAGCAAAGTTTGAAGTTATTTTTGCAGTAGACCAATCACCAGAGGTTATAGTATCAGTATCCCCTGCACCTATAGCTGCTGCAGTAATTTTCCACAAATATTGATTATTTGATGTGGGTGTAGAAGCTGTTGTAGACCAACTATTAAAGTTAGAACCAGATATAGCACCTGTAGCAAAAGTATATGTAAGATCTCCATTCGGAGAAGCTGTTGTAGGACTACTCTGATTATTATTTAGTTGAAATAGTTCTACTGTTGCTTGGTTTAATCCTTTTGCCCCCGAAAATTTAGTAGGTGGGTCTGTCCACTCACCTCTTAGTATATCATCTGTTGAACCAGCAGCGTTTGCTGTTGCCGCAACAATCCATATGATATGACTATCATTTGTCGGATTTTGAGGTACAGTATACCAGCCTGTTCCATTTCCTGCAGTATCTATAACTTGATTAGAAGTAAGAGCTGCAGAGCCTTGACCACTAGCTACTCCTGTTATCTTTCCTGCATTATTTCCCGACAAGGCAACAACCAAAGTAGGAAAAGTACTATCATTACTTGGATCATCCGTTGGTGCATTTATAGAACTCTTGTACAGAAAGATAATACCACTACTACCCGCTCCTGCAGTTGCTGTTCCAGACACACCATTTTGGTTTGTTAAAGGAGTAAAGGCAGAAAAGCCTCTACTTTCTTTAATTTTTGTATTCTTTACTTTAAAACTATCTTTTACATGACGAATCCAATAATAAAAAGTCGTATCTGTTAAAATATTTGGAGTTTTGTGAAGATAGTGGCTTTCTGTTGTAGTTGTGTGTAATAACACAGCTCCATTTTCAAAATCAGTATTAGCAGTTTTATGTGAATAACTCGCATTAATATTGTACCATATTTGAGTACTCCACCCTGTTTCTGCTCCACTCCCAAAACCAACAGTATTACTCCAAGTTAGTTCAACTGAAGCAGAAGCTCCTGTAGCTGTTAAACCAGAAGGAGGAGAAGGAGAGGCGCTTTCATCGCCTGGGCCCGCTACTGCAGGACGAGCTCCTATATCTTTTTCTTTCGGAGTTACAATATAGCTAGTATTATCGTGCTCGTGTGCAGTAACTTGTACAGAACAATCGGCACGATAAGTTAAGTTAGATATTCTATATTCTTTATCTACCCAACCAAATCTATCGTAAGTTATCTTTATAATAGTTCCAGAAAGAAGTAAAAGACCTTTTGAACCTATTACAAAATTAATCTTTCGATTAAATCGAGACTGATCAAGATACTGCTCTGCGTTCATACGAGCATTAAAATAGTTAGTAACTAAAGGAGTTTTTACATCCTTTTTCTTTGGAATATTTCTATCTTCTTTTAAGTATTCGGACTTGAAAAAACTAACACTTCGAGTATCGTATCGAATATTTGGATCCGAAATACTTACAGATACCGTGTTTGCACTTCCTTTTAAACCTGCATCATCAACTGTAATCGCACCTATGATATCCTCATCCGTAATAATTCGAGGATCAGTATAACTTTTTGAAGTACTTGCAGCCTGAGTACCTGTATAGTTAGCTGTAGTTGTAATCGCTTTATTAGTAATTGCAGGAGTAGTACTTTCAACATCTAACTGATATTTTCCACCAACATAACGAAGTATACCATTAAAATGCTCAAGCATTGAATTTACATTATTAAAAACAGGAGTATCTGTTCTAATTAATGCATTTGTTTGGTGGCGTGTTACCTCTCTTTGATCTTGGCTCTGCCAGCCTAAATATCTCCAATATTTTACATCATCAGAGTCATATATTGAGTAACCGCTTTTCTCATAGCTTCCTCCAGTCCATGATTTAACAACAGGATTTAGCTGTTCTCCTGAATCTGCTTCTGTTGCTCCTCCTGAGCTGACTCCGTGAACAGCAGCAGTAGTACTTGAGCTAGTAGTTCTTTGAATAGTGAGAGAAGCCGCATTACCGCTGCTTGGTTCTGCTATTGTGCCTGCAGATGTTACCAAATAAACCTTATTTCTTGCGTTTACACCTGTACCTACCCGATGATATACAGCATTACCAACATCATAACTTTTCCAATTATGCCATCTATGTACAATTTTTCCAATACAGTTTGTAAATGTTACTTGTTTATATCCAGAACCTGCAGCAGCTACAGCACTTATAGTTCCTTCCCACTGATGATACGGTGTTCCACTAATGGTACTTATATATTCCCATTTATGTCCTACTGTATAAGTTCCTGAATCTGGGAGAATAAGATTAACATCGGAACGAGTATCACACTGTCGTGCAGCAGCCTTAAAGCTTTCTAAATCAATATCTTTTTCGTCTGTGTCACTTCCAGCAGTATATATCTCTAAACCTCTACCATATCTTCCATTTGTTAAATAATCTAAAAGCTGTATTGCAGGGTTGATTGAAACTTTTGTATCCCCTGCCCCACGAATTTCATACTTATCACCTGTAGTAGGTATAACATCCCAATCAGAGGGTTCTTTTTGTTTGGTATCCGCACCTCCAGAGGCATGAGCTTGAATAACGGCTCCATAAATTAATCTTACAGGTTTATCGACAGTAATAGTTTTAGTGCCTGTATCTATTGCTGTGATTCTAGTGCCGTCTTCTATTGTTGCAGTAGCTGGACTAATTGCTGAAATAACTTGATCTACAGCAAGATTTGTTATATTTCCTAAAGTAAAAGTCAAAGAGTTTGTAACCTGACTAGTTGATACAAATGTTCCAGTAACTGCACTAGCTTCCGCTGCTACATCTACAAGGCTTCCTACATACGCTATTTTTTCAGTGCCGTCATAGTCTATAATTTCACGAGTTTGTCTATTTTGTACGCCGTCAGCATCTGTTTGTATAAGAGTTATAAATTGACCATTATAAAAATCATTAGTGCTACTAGCATCATTAGCTAGTTGAATTGCGTTAAGTAAGGCATATGTTGTAATTTTATTTTTATCAACTTGAGTCTCAGCAACATCATTATCTTGTGTATTTCCACTACCATCTGTACTTGGGTTTGCTTGTGATTTTAAAAATTCTGCAACTCTATCAGCGATAGTTTGACCGTTTAGTATAAGGCCGATTGAAAGGTTGTTGCCCATTAAATCTAAAGCTGCTTGAATTTTTGCTGCTAATTCTGTGAAGTCAACCCCTGTTCCACCACCAGTCGCAGTATTTCCAACTGTAGCATTCCCATCCCCTGAAGTTTCTGTAACAGTTTGATAAAGGTTGCCTGGAACAGTACCTGAATGGGACTTATAATTCCAAGTTATCATTGGATATCGAGAGTCACTATTATATGCAGTTCCTGTTGGAACCATGTAAAACTCTCTTACATCTGTGCCCTGTAAAGGATCACTGTCAAATCTAAACTTGTGTATGGTTTCTGCTCTTGAATTTAAATACTCTGTTGCATCCATAATTTGGACACCTGTTGCAAGTCTACCATTATTTGCCCCAGAGTTATCAAGCCTATAGAAATCAACAAAATTATTTACTTTAAAAAGAGCCCTCTTATCTGTTATTGTTCCATCAGAGAAAGTAGGGTTTGGATGCTGACGATAAGAGTAATCATAGTTATATTGCTCAATTTCTTTTCCTCGAACAACAAAATCAAGTTCAGGAATTGTTGTATCACCTTCAGCAATAGTAAACTCTGCTACTACATATGCAGTATCTAGAAGTCTATGATTCTGAGTCCAATAATCTGCTCTTTCATCTGAGTTATTACTTAAATCAGATTGTAATTTAAATCCTGCATTTGCGTTACTTTTGCCTGCTGCTGCAATACGAACAAGAGTATCATCTGCACGTTGATGGCTTCTACCTGCATGAAAAACTAAACGAGAAGATATAGGGTATTTTAAAGTTGTTTGTTTCTGGTGAGTAACACCTGTTGCTGCACCAACATCTGGAGTAGAAGGAGTTAAATTTTGTTGAAAGTAGTAATAATTTAACCAGTTTCCTATTCCACTATACATTCCTCCACTATAATAATCAAAACCTGAAGGAGAGCGCGCCATACCTCTACCACGAGAATTTCTTACAGAAGCAGCGGAACTTAGAGTGTCCCCTCTATCCATTCTGCCTTCACATATTACATCAATTGTTTCTTCGCCTGTCTGTGTTGAGCGAGTATCAGAATCGTTTTTATCAATACAAATACGAGATTGATCATCAACATAAATATCATACAGACCGCTTACCTCTCCTTCGCAGATTGCATAAGCAACATATATTTTTTTCGCGTCATTTGCTAAGGAGTCTGCAAAAACAGGAATACTATCAGTTCTTTGAACACCATAAATTACGGGCAGATATTTTGCTTCTAAGTTTAGTCTTAAATCAACATCTCTATCTACAGTTACTTGATACTCTTTCATCTTGGTTTTTAAACCAAAAAGTCCAGATTTCTTTAATTTGTACCTAGTTTCTTGAACCTGATAAATTGCAATAATATTAACTGCCTGGTTACCGTGTGCAAAACCGTAGTCAAAAGCATAGTCATCCCTGTATAAAGCAGCTATGTCTGGTTTACCGTTTGCTCCAAGAGCTCTATGAGAATCGTCAACGGTTAAACGACCATTTACACGTATAAAATCTCCCCAATGGCTTGTAAGTGTCCAAGTAACTACTGAATTCTTGTTTGGATCATCAGTTATTTTTGCTTTTGATATGATACCTTTGAACAATAAATAAGGAGAGCCTATAATATTACCATTATCTGGATCAATATGAGCTTTATAAATAGTAACTTCTCTATTTATGTAGTTATTATATGTAGTCCTAGCAGGATCGTCTAAAACTGCTGTTACTTCATCAGTTTCATATGTAATTGTATAATCAGTTCTATTTGTGGCATTTGCAGGAGTTTGATTAGGTAATATACAAGAAGCTGTAAAATTATTGTCTTCAAAGCTTGAAATAGTAACACTTAAGTTATTATTACCGTCACCACTAGATACTGTTATTTTGTCTCCTTCTGAAAAACCTAAGTCTAACCAAGTTCCTGAAAAATCCGTATCTACTAGTTTAATGTCACAACCACTAGAAGTTGAGTTAAGTACATTTACTCTATTATTAGGGACTGGAGGAGTAGCACTGTTGTTCTCAGCGCTTGCAGTAAATTTACTTCCTAATGAAATTGCTGAAATTTGAAGAGTTACATTACTTACTTTTGCCTCTGTAGTATCCGCAATATTTCCTACAGATAATAGTCTTCCTGCAACATAGGTCTGGGAACCGTTTGTAGTTCCTGCAACACTTTTACTTCCGTCATTAAAGCTTATATCAAAAGATGCATCAGTTATATAAGAATAATCGCTAGGCTCTTCAGCAATTAGTCCAGAATCAGTATCAGGTATTCTTTCAAACTTTACTAAGTGAGCGTATAGAAAGGGATCTTCTGATAAGATAGAAGCTTGTAAATCTGGATTATCGTCGTACTTTGTGTATTGAGTTGTCATAAGTATTCTTCAAGTTTTAAACTAAACTTGTATAAGTTATCTGTGTTTAAAGAATAAGAACGTACTGCAGTTGGCATAATTACTTTAAATAAAGGATTTATAAAAGTTGCAACTGCATTAGTTGCTACATTTTTTGACAAGGGAGGGGAAATTCCTAGCCTCAGTCTTGAATTATTAGAGGGACGAGAATCAGCACTGGCATATGTACTATTAGTTTCAATATGAGTAATCATATATACTTTTTTATGGTTACTATTACTAGAATCTGCTAAAGTAAAAACTTCTCCTGGTCTTGGAAGACTATTATGAGAAGCACCTCCCATAACAGTAGGTGTCCAATTGTTACTTCCAATTACAATGCTTGTATCCCCTGCAACTCCTGGTAGTTGAGTCGTCATAGTGAAAGCATTACCCCCGTTTATTGAATTATCGCTATTTGTGAGTGCCGATATCCAATTCGTATTTTTTGGATTATTATACTGAGGCAGAGCCACAAAGAAAGGCGTCAAAGCTCCTTGTTTTGACTGTAAAAAAGCATCTATAGGACGGAACTCATCTTGTGTCATTGGATGATAGTCTATATCAATATTCCATTTTTGTGCTGCAACTGCTTTCGCCAAAACTCTTCCTGAGTTTGTTCTTGATACCATGACTTTTTGATCAGAAGTAAGTTTTACAGAAGCAAAGCCAGGCCCATGATCTGCACTTGCTGCAGAGTCTGCCGTAGCTGCTCCTGCACCCCAATAACCAATAGTATAATCTGGATCAGGCAGTCTATTAGAAAAATCATAAGGCATTAGGCTCTCCTTGCCACTGGAGCAGTATAGGTAGTTTCATCAAGATCTTCCATAAATTCTTCTCCGTAAGAATTTGCTGCAGTTCTTATCATTCCTATAATATTTCCTTGTTGCTGTGCGAGTACTTCTTCAACACCTGAAGCATCTATTGCATTAATTGAGAAAGTAACATTTGTATTTCCACCCATGGCTGCAGCAGTATCATCCGCAGGTACGATTGTTCCTGGTCTATCAGGCATAAACAATTCTGGTCCCTGCTCTCCAACTACGTATCCCATGTTCCCGCCTGTCGCATAATTTCTTCTTCCACTAAAGGCAGGACGGAAGTTTTCTGGGCCGCCAATTCCTTGGTCTCCTCGGAAGTAGGCAAGCTCTCCTCTTGCTGACTGAGACTTAGATAAGTCTGAGGCTTCTCTTCGCTTACCTACCGCTACACTGCTGGGGCCCGCTGACGCGCCAGCAGATCCTCCTCCTTGATATGTCATTCCAGCTATCATTGCTAATTGAGCTGCTCCCATTGCTGCTATCATAACTGCTATTGCTGTTCCAAAAGGTCCCAGCATTCCATAAGTCATCATTATACCTGCTGCAGTATTTATAACAACTTGAGCCATTTTCATTTTTTTATCTACTTCAAAGGCTTTTCGTTTTTCTTGTTCTTTCTTTTTCTCTAATTGTTTTATTTTTGCAACACTTGCTGCAGACTGCCCGTCACGTTTCTTTTCTGCCTCTATTTCTTTATCTATTCCTTGTATCCTATTTGCAGAAGCGGCAGCAAAAGTAGCAGCTAAACCACCTATTGCGCTGCTAAGAGCACCTAGTAGTGCCACCATACTTTCTCTAAAGTCTGGGCTTTTTAGCGCTTCTTTAAAATTAGCAAAGCTATCAAAGGCTTTACTAAAACTTCCTGAAACATTCCCTTCAAATGCTTTAACAGCGTCTTGAAATCGTAGAAGATTTTCGGTCATTAATGCAAAGCCTGATATTGCTGCAGCAACGTGTTCTCCTGCAGGTCCAAGATTTTTAAAGTCTTCTATCATTGGTTGCATCGCTGTATGAATTCCTTGAAATTTTTCTGTTAAAGTTAATTCATCAAATTTTGCGTTTGCACCATGAAGTCCCTCAAAAAATCTTTCACCTACAGTTTCTCCTTGGCCGAAGGCGGACATGGCAGCATTTTTTACTGCTTCATCAGAAGCTGTAGTATCTGTAGTAGTTTTAATATTTGTAATAAGATTACCTGCATTTGTTTTATTAGCCAGCTGCCTCATAGTTTTTAAGCTCTTTTGATACTCTTCTAAATTAGTAGTGTCTGCATCAACTAAATCCATTTGCTCTTTTAAAAGAGCTGCTTTTGCTTCTAAAAGATCATACTCCATTTTTATTTCAGTTCTTTTAATTTTGAACTCTCTGATGTTTGCAGCAACTTTCTCGCCCATCAATTTTTTCTGTATATCTCTTTCTTGTTTTGCAGTTAATGCAGTACTTCTCATATTAGGATTAGCAAAATTTGCTCTTGCTTGTTCCATTCTTAGTATTTTTTCTCTGTTTGCTGTTTGTTGCTTTAAAGCCGCATTCATCTTTTTAGTAACTGCAAGAGTCATTTTAGTAAAAGCTACTTCTGCTTCTACTTTTTCTAAAGCTTTTTGTTTGTCGGACTTACGAGCAGCATCTATCGCTGCAAGTTCTGCATTTATTTTCAAAAGACGAGAGCTTTGCTCGTCAGTTAAGTTAAGAAGATCGTAATTAGCTTTTTCGGCATTAAGAATATCTTCTTTTGTGTTTAATATACCATCTTCTAATTCGTGAGCTTTTTGAGTTAGTGCACTATCCATTTTTCGTACTTCTGATAGTTTTTTGAGTTCTGCCTGTTGTTCTTTTATTTTCCCAGGACCCTCTTGCATTGTTTTAATATTTTTCTCAAGCTCTTTTTGTAATGTATCTAATATTGCACTTGCCTCTTCTGATTCTTCTCCAAAGTCTGCCATAGCTTTTGCCAGTGGGCTGCCTTCAACATTAATTGTATCAAGAAGTGCTTGTGAAGCTTCAGTTAGTCCCCCTACTCCATCTTTTCCTTTTGTTTGACTTAGTGCTTTCACGGCCTCCTTTAAAGACTCATTCATCTTATCAAAAGGAGTAGCAGTTTTCTCCTTCATTTTATTAAGTTCTTCTGAAAAAGTTGTAAGGCTTGCATTCATTCCCTCTAAGAGTTGGGAAGTTGTTTCCACAGTAGCAGGCTGACTAAGTATTTCTCTTACTTGTTGTGCTGAGACTTTTCCTGCTGCAGCCAGGTCTTCTATCTGTGTAATTTGTTTGCTAATATTATCAGTTACACTTTTATCCATTCCTTGGGCAGTTAGTATGTCTCTAGAGGCTTTTAAAGCCGTTACCACAGACGTAGTATCGACAACATTAAAACTTTCTGATAAATCTTTCACAGACTGATTGGCTTCTTGCAGTTCCTCATCTAGTCTCCACCACCCAGTTCCATGTTCATCTACTCTTGCTTGAGCTTTGGCTTGTCGTTCTAATGCTGCTGCATACTCTTTTGTTTTTTCAACTGTTTGTACACTTATTATCTCTGTTGCACGATCACGCACCTGTGCTGCAGCTCCAGCATTTGCTTTAAGAGTTGCTGTGAATTCTTGCCATTCCTTATTAGGAGGATTTTTTGTTGCAATCATGTCCAGAGTTGTCGCTAATTGAGTACCTACTTCATTTAAATGATCTAAGCTATCAATTATTTCATTTATCTTTTTCGTTGTTTCTGAATCTCCAAAGAACTTATCATATGCCGCCTTTCCAAGCCCAAAAAGTACAGGTATAAGAGCTAAATATGGCATAACTGTAAGTATTGCTACACCTAAAGCGGCAAATCCTGTAGCTGCTCCGAAAAGAGCTACTCTAAGACCTACAAAAGAAGCTGTTGTTGCACCATTAGCTAATGCAGTAGTTGTTATTTCTACTCTATAAGCAGCCATTGCGGCTCTTATACCTTTGATTGTACCTCCAAGTTGAAGTTTTGATGCAGAATTAATTGCACTTGCTTTTGCACTTGCTGTTTCGGCTTGCGCACCAAGAATCGTAATATTATTTAGCTTACCTTGAGCACTTTCAACTTCAGATATTACTTTTATTTTATCAGCATATTTAGAGGTATTCTTATCTTGTAAGCTATCATTAGTTTCTAAATCTCTATTATGTTTTGCAAGAGAGTTTGATAAACTGCCCTGTGCTTTGGCAAAATCTTCTGAAGTTGCTGTTCCATCTTTAATTTTTTTAGAGAGTTCTGTATAGACTTTTGGTAATTTTCCTGTGGTTGATATATTTGCAAAAGAGGCTTGAGCAGCTTGTTTTGATTCAGCTGCAAAGTTTGCCATTCTTTGTGCGCCTTGAGTAAGGCCAGGAAGGAGTTGACCACGAATTGTGCTCGCAAAAAGTAAAGCACCGCCTACTAAAGCGGCGGGACTGTTAGAAAAGAATTTAGCAACGGGGATTAAACCTTTATTTAATAAAGTAACAAAGTTTTTAAGTAGGTCAGAAAGGGAAGCGGCTAACTGGTCATAAGCATTTGGTTCAATTTGTTCAGCGATTCCTGCAAAACTTGATGTTCCCTCTTCTATAATTGCGTTTACAAAAGCCTGTCTTTTTTGAAACTGAGTTAAGTTCCCTTCAGTTGTCCCTAATTTTCGGGCATACGACGCTACGGCATCATCTAATCGAACCATGATTCCGAGTTCGTCTAAGAGTTCAGGTTCTAATTTTGCAGCACCTCTTACTAGACGATTTAGAGCATCTGTCATATCTCGACCAAGAGCGAGAGATGCACCTTTTGCAACTTCTCCCAGCCTTGATATTTGCTCACTTGAAAATCCTGAAGAGGTTGCAAGAGCAACTGCAGACATTGCTTCTTGAGTTGAAACTGCTGCACCTGTGATTTCTTTTAGTTTATCAGCAATAAAAGGAAGGTTTCTTCCTGCTACTGTACCTGTATAAGCAAGGCCCTCTGCGAGTTGTTGGGCTGCTGCAGCTCTTTGAAGAATTCCAAAAGCTGCAGTTAATGCGAATACGTTTGCGGCAAGGGTTGCATAAGCGCCTACAAGGCCTGAAGAGCCCCCTCCCATTGCATCTCGCATTTTTGAGAAAGACTTTGTGGTATTCATGCCCGCTTGGGCTACACCTTTTTCTCCTCTACTAAATTTATCACGAGCTTTAGTGGTTTGGTCTGTGCTTTTACCGAGTTTTTCTGTGCCTTTAGCCGCTTTTTCAGCGTCTTTTGCAATAACTTTTAGATTACCGTCTTTTGTGACTTTAATCTTAAATGTAATTTCATTTGCGGCCACTATTTTTTCTCTTCATTTTATCATATTCCCGCTTCAATTGATCTGCGGATTTTTTGATAGCTCTGGCATCTAGCCATTCAATAACTTGGAGAAGAAAATCTTTGTCTTCTTCGTCTACTCCATAAAGCCTCATATATAAATTAAGGTTTGTAAAATCTTTTCCAATATAACCAATATCGGGATAAACTCTATCCCCTAATCGATTAAAAATTTCTAACCCCTCGGCAACTAGGTCTGGAAAATCTTCTATAGAAGGGGGTATTTTATCTTCTTCTATGGGAAGCCCCATTTGTTCTTGCATTTCAAAGTACCGCTCCGCGGTCATTCCACCATCAAGATTTCGAAACAGTTCCTCCAGTCTTTCGAGGCACTTCTCTTTTTGACTCACTACGAAAGTTATCAAGATCAAAGACTACCTCGTTGAGCCAAGTATCAAATTCTGCCGACTGGCTTACAAGAACTTCGGCGTTTTCTTCTGAGTATTCAATTTCTTTACTCATATCTTGTCCGTCAGTATCAATTAAAATTAAAGTTTCCAAATGCGCCAAAGTAAGACCTTTCCAGTTTTTTACTGTTTTACGTGTAAACTCTGTAACAAATTTTTCTTCATCAAGAACTTCTTCAGCTTGTCTTGATTTCCGATTAAATTTAGTTGTAGTACACTTTTTTCGCACACCTGTTAATTCTTTTCGAGAGAGATTTGCTATCTCTACCGAAAACCCGTCGAGTCCAGAGAAGTCAATCCACTTCGCTTTGCTGTCGACTACCAGTTTTTTTAGTTCCATAAAATCACATACTCCTATGTCGTTGTATAAGTTATAACGCTAGATAGCGCTGTTGGGTTTTGTGTCATTCTCCAGTTGTATTCTTCCAGAAAAACATCTGAAGTTGACATTCTGTTCGTAAATGAACAATTCGTAATATTAAAGTCTAGTTCCTGAGTACCGTTTCCTGCTCTTAATCTTAAACTAGTATTAGTATTCCAAGTAAGTACACTTGTAGATTCATCTTCTAAATACTTGCTAATTGTACCTGATAAAACTTTTGTTCCTACGCTGAAGTTCTCTGGATATTGGGAGGTTGTAGCATTTGTAGCTGTAGTAGCTCCCTGTACCGTATTATAATTATTCCAATCTATATCATTTTGAAGCGACACGCTCATTCCGATAATGCCCTTTGAAACATCATCAGACCCAAGAGTAAAAGTGGAGAGATCAGGCACTATATATGTTGACGTAGTAGGAGTAGGGTCACTACCGCCAGGTATAGCTCCTGTAAATTTTGACAGTTTTTTAGCTTCTCCAGTTATTGCTAGTCTCAGGGGTCTAGATCCATTAATCTCGAACGTCCCTTCTTGAATAACGCACTTTTCTAGCTTCCAAACTTCATCTGGGATAGGGTCAGGTTGAGTACCTAACGGGTTACCTCCAGGATTTGAAATGTATAAATCAAATGTTTCACAATCAAGAAGACGATCAAATAATACTTTATGTGTGTCTTCTTCTAATAAGTAAAAACTTAAGCTAAACTCTGCAGGATTGGCTCGATTAATTACAGAACCTTCAAAACTGCTTTGGTTGTGTAACGTTTTTACAGCATAACTTGTTTCTTGAAAAGTTTGCCCAAACTCAATGTCACTTACATCTATCTTATATCGAGTTGGAGTAGTTCCATGAACAACTCGTACTTCGACTTCCTTTTTAAAACTGAAACTAGGCATTTCTTCTCTTCAATATAAGAAGGGGGCCAAAAAGACCCCCTAATCTTTACCCTATATTATATTTCAAAACACCAATAATGTCAAGAATTATTTTTTAGGGGTTATTATACTCCGATGTATTTAAGCGTTACTTCGTCACCCTCGCTAACACCTGTGCCCAGACCGTGGAAGTTAGTTTCCAAAGAAATCACATCCTCGATAGAGTGGCTAGGTATTTCCAAGTGAGCTGTAGGCATGGAAATCTGGAAGCGAGGCTTCGTAGTATCCGTTCCGCCCACCGCAAGTGTAATAGCAAACTTGTTAATAACTGTATTAACATCCGATACCAGATCAGCAAACAAGTTTTTACTTCGGTTAGTAGCAGCATCAGAGCTAGCTAAGTAGCATGTGAGACTTCCAGTAACTGATCGTGTTCCTGTAACGTGCTCGATTGGTTGGTTAACCTTACCAAGTTCTTCAGGAGTCAAGTAACTAATATTATTACTAATAGTTACGTTTCCACCTGTGATTGCTACAGAGTAGGAAGTTTCATAACTATCCGAAGATCCTGCTGCATTCGTAAATGTAGTATCACTCTGGAAGTTAGTTTCAGGAGCTAACGTTAGGTTAGTGAGTCGATTACGTATGAAGTTTCCTGTATCCGTAGAACCTTCATCTATAACTGCATACCACGAACTGTTATTCGCAGCAGTAGATATATAAATCTTGTCACTATCATTTGTATCAATCCACAATGCTCCCGCAGCACCTGCAGTTGGTGCAGCGTCTTGAGCTGTAACTTGACCTGCTCCAGTACCTGTTGCAACTTCTTTAATTTGACCTGCCATTCCTGACCAGTTAATTGTTGCAATACCATCAATATCAAAGTCAATAGAAGCTTCATTTACAACAGCATTTTCAAGTTTATAAAGTAATCGTCCAGCACTTCGGTCACTAAAGACAAAGTATAAATTGAACGTTCCGAGAGACGCACGGCTAGAATCATAAAAGTTAATGTCTAGATCTGTACCGTCAGAGGTAAAAGACTCTGAAGTTACGTCAATAGATAAGTTATCATCACCTGCAGCACCTCCAATAAGTTCACTATCTACAATAATTTTATTCGAGCTGTCGAAACCTGTACCTCGTTCTGTAACTGTTACAGAGGTTGCGGTTCCGCTTCCGTTTATTACAACTTGTATAACAGCATTTGTGCCCCCCTGTGTAGAACCTCCAGAAACAGTAGCACCTGTACTTGTTCCAGAAGCTGCAGTAGGCACAGCAATGGTATAGGTACCTGCAGTTCTATCCGAGTCCGTTAAATTATTTCCGCTTCCTTGGGTACTTGTAAAAGATACTGCAGATATTGCACCACCCCCAGCACTATGTTTAAATTTACCAGTACCAGGTACATAAACATTTTTACCTGCCATTGCAACCCAAAGAGCTTCTTCTACTGCGTGTTGGTGAGCAGAGCTATCTGCTTTACCGTTACTTGAGCTTTTTGAACCCGCAGATATAAAGGGACGTACATAAGTTGAAAAAGACCATTCAGCAGCAGACAGAGAGTCAGTAAACATTTTACGTCCTCTTCGTGATCTACCAGAAGCGTCTTCCATTTCATTCAACGTTATTTCTGATGCATTCGTTGCCTGAGAGAAGCTAAATCCGTCAAGCACAGGAATTGACCAGAGATATCCGTCTTTTTCCATGTAGAGCCGCGAGTCTCTACTAAAATGTAAATATTCGGCCATAGTTATTATCTCCTATGAACTTGAAAAGACTGATCGTGAATTTTTATTCGTGTCAGAATTTTCTTAATAACGAACCTCTATAAGCATTTCGCCTACTCCTAAAGGTTCGAGTACACCTTCGTCAGTGTCGATACTGATTACGGTAATCTGTTGAGTGAAGAATGTATTATTCATTTTATCTGTATACGACAATCTTGAGTTATCTTCAATAACTGTCTCTACATCCTCCATTAACTCATTTAGTGCTTCTTGTGCATCTTCTTCCTGCACATAACAACGAATTGTTACAGATAAAAACCTGTCTCTTACACCCGCTGATCTATACTCTCTTGTTTCGCTTCCAGCATTTAAGTGGAGAGCGGGGAATTCATCTACTTCATCCCAAAATTTTAAAGTTGGATGTACATTTTCTCCAACGTCAGTTAAAAAAGCTCCTTGACCGTTTATCGTTTTTAACTTCTCTACAAGAGCATCTACAATACGTTTTCTTCTTGATGCGTATGTTCTTGCGGTCATTACTGTCTCCTAGTATAAATTCTGCCTAAACCCATTCCTATTACTATCTCTCTTATTGACTGATCTATTAGAGGTCTAGGATCTCTTTCTGTGTCTGCAAAACGAGTGCCACTAGTGCTCTCATAGACTCCATACCTTTCTTTCATATATGTATAGCCAATACTAGGAAACCCCTGAGGAGTTTGTGTTACATCTGTAGCTCTTACACTTTGTGCAAATCGTCCTGTTCTATTTTCAAGTCTGGGTGACCCCATATTGGAAGCAACTCTTTCAGGTAACTGATTATTTAATACCCCCAGTATATTTGACAGCCCCATTCTTGGAGGCGGAGTTTTTCCCTGTCTCGTTCTCCTTACAGACTTTTTAGCTGCAAGATTAGCGAGAGCAGCCTTTTTTACAGAAACTTTTTGTTTTGTTTTTGTTTTTTCGGGCGCTCTGCTTTCTTTTATTTTAAAGTCTTCATGCTTGACTTTTACACCTTTTCTACGCTTAAAAGGTTTTACTAGTTCTTTAACTAGCTTTTTTCTGTGAGCATCTTCTAAACTATCGGAACCTTTGATCTTGGGTATATCCAATCTTTGCAATACTTTTTTTAAATCTGTAGCGATTCCTTGCTCTAGTTTTCCTCCTCCTTGTTGAGTATTTGCCCAGGCTGCAGAAATACCTACTTCTACCTCTCCTAGTTTACCCATTTTTGATACTTTTAATATAGTCTCTGCATCTTTTCCCAGTGCTTTTCTAAGATCCGCCTCTACTTTAGCGGGAACATCACTAGACTGTCCATATGATGCTGCTAATGCATCATATACCGCATCATTCATTTGATGCAATACATTACTAGCATCCACGTGGCTTAAATTGAAAGCTGCTCCTGCGGTACCTACTGTGGTAGTACCTGTTTCCTTATTAGATTTGCTTTCTCTAATTATTCCTTCAGGCTTTTTAATAATTACTAAAAAATCTTTATAAAACTTGTCTAATGTTTTTCTGTAGGCATCCGCAATAAATTTATAATTATCTCTCTGTGAGTTTTCTTGTTCAATAACTGTAAAAGTCATACCACCACGAAAAGTTGTTACTATGCCATCTGCTTCATCGATTTTTCTTAATTTTACAGACTCAACGTTAAATATTGTTTTTATATTCCTACTTAGTTTTCTTACTAAGTTATCATATTTTTTCTTGGCGTTGTCATTTAGCTTAATTGGGGCCGATTTTTTATCTTTACTATTATTTAGATTTGCTTGCATAAGAGTATTTAAAGCATCTCTAATCTCCTTACTCCTGTATACAAGAGTAGTTGTTTTTTTGTTTCCTGTTGCAGTCCTATAATCTTGGGAGGTCTGTCTCATCTCCTCATCTAACTTTGTTAGAAATGCTCTAAGATTAGCCATTAAAAGTTCTTATATAAGTCTAAGACTCTCTTAATGTGGTCTGGAAAAGCAACATTATCTCGTTGTGAAGAACTTGAAGCATTTTGTATACTGGCTCCCTGTATTGTCCTTCGCTCTTTGTGTTCGTCTTTCAAGTAGTAAGTAATTAAATCAATTACCGCAAGTTCTAAATCTTTTGGTGTTGCGCTGTATCCTGCGGTATAAACTACTTTAACAGCACCAACTCCTCGAGGCCAGTTTTGGTAGCTTCCAGAGTTAGTTCTAAGAATACTATCTGTTGTAGTATCTAAGTAATATTCATGTGCACCTGTAGTAAGTGTAGTGTAAGACGTAGAATATGACTGACGTTCTTGAACACTTACAATCGAATTGACAGGGCTTTCAGTTAGTTGTACTACATGAGTACCCCAATCAATATTAAATTCTTCCGTTTTATTTGAAGAGTAAAAATCTACAATACTGTTACCACAATAAGTTTTTACTAATTGACTCACAGAAGGAATTAACGCATTAATTCTCAAGTCCTCTTTTGGAGTACTTAAGCCCTCTGCTTCTTTATAACTTGCTAATGTAATTAAATCCGCCATAAGTAAATTAGTAAAAACTTGGGGGAGGAGAACCTCCCCCAGTTTATTAAGCTAATATTAAGCTTGATATTTCAGCTTAACTGAAGGGTAGTTGCCTGCAAAGCCTGCAACCAGCTCTTCAAAGCCAAGAGCTTGTGAAGCAATAAGCGCTGTACGCTGCTCCTTCACAATGTAGTCAGTCTCAATGTTAACTCCTCTGAGTCGAGGAATAACATAGTTGTTGACATTAACAGCGACAGCTGCAGTACCAACAGGACTAGAACCGCTTCGAGTGATCAGGTCACTGGCGACTACGGGGCTTCCGTATACTTCACCAACGATACCTTGTACTCTTGCAGCAAGCTCAGGAGTAACTTCATTTGCTTTCGCAAAATCGTCATCTTGCAACAACTCGTAGTAACCTGACATGTTAACGATATACGCTACTTCTGCAGGGTCGAGTCCGTACTTGCCCATATTACCACGTGCTTTGATAAGCATATCTGTGGTGAGCTTGTCTGCTTCACTGATATCGAGATCAGTAGCAGCAGTTAAGAAAAGGCCTGAACCTACACCATCTGCTGCAAGACCAGTGTTACCGTTTTCAGTTCCATTTGCGGAAGTGAAACCAGTAATAGTGCCATTACCAAGCATGATGGCTGACTCCATAGCGCGAGCATGTGCTCGTGCAAGTGCTGAAGTAATCATGGGAAGCATGTTTACAACAGTCTGCTCGTCAGTGTCATTGGTAATAAAGCTACCAGATACCAATCGATAAGCTCTGAGTACTTTCTGCTCTACGTTGAAAGCATCAGTCGCTGCACCAGCATTGTTGAAATTACTTTCTACAATGTTTGTGGTTGCATCAAGACCAGTAGTCGCCCACTGTGCATTAGTTGCATCAGGAACGATAGGCATAACGGTTGCTCCGCTATCTACAGGTATTTCTCGGAAAAGGCCTGCAACCTTAGTGTACATACGTACTTCTTCCTCGAAAGTGTTGCTGATGAGTGTATCTAGCTTAACGCTAGGAGTGATTGCAGTTACACCAACGGTCTTCTCACGAAGATCCTTCATGTATTCTGTGTCGTCGCCCTTTCGAGTTATAAGACCAAGAATTTTTGCATTTAAAAACTCTTTGCCATAGGACTCAAGAGTCTTAGAACGATCAGAGAAATCACGCTTACTGTTACGCATAGCTTCAAGCTCCTCTGCTTTTTCCTTGAGTTGAGCCTCATATTTTGCAGTTACTTCTGCAATTTGGTCAACTGTGGCTTTCTCCATGTCTTCTTTTATATCAGACATGAGTTTTTCAGCACCCGACTCAATACCAGTTTGGATTTGAGTCTTAACTTTTTCTGCTTCAGCAGCCTTAGCGGCTTCTGCTTCAGCAGCCTCTTTTGCTACGGCTTCCGCTGCAGCTTTCTCCTCGGCCTGCTTCATTGCTATTTTAGCAGCAGTTTCCTCTGCTACTTTTTTCGCAAAAGCTTCCAGGTCGACTTCAGGAGTTTTTGTTTCTTCAGACATATCTGTCTCCATTGAAGAGGAATCTTCCTCGCTTTTAAAAGTTTTCTTAAAGTCCTCATAATCCTGCTCAGAATCGAATGACTTTGCCAGAGAAAAGGTCGCTGCTTGGTTACAAGGTACAGATACAACTGATACCTCAAACAACTCAGCATCCTTAATCTTTAATCCGTCGGTTTCCTCTAGGTAATCAGCATCCTTGATTCGAAAACCGACAGAAAAAGCTCCAAGGATACCTTCTTTAACCAGTTGAGATACTGAATCGGGAGCAGATTTAGAGATTTTTGCTTTCATCTCTAGCCCGTCATTAGTAACTTTCATTTGGGTTGCACGCCCAATTGGTTTATTATAATCATGATTAAAAAGAATTATAGGATTTTTCTCAAAACTTTTTAATCCACCCTTTGACCAAGCTTCGGGCACAATTGTATCTCCCGCTCTGTCAAAATCTTTCGTGCTTGCCATTCCAGTAATGCAAACACTACCGTCATCGTCTTCAAAAGATTTAAAGGTTGATGTTAAATTAAAAACTTTATCCATCTTCTTCTCCTTCAGATGGCCTGCCCCCGTCATCGGGGTTTGAAGCAGAACCTGCAATGTTGGCAGGAACTCGAAGATCGTCATATCCTTCTACAGCTTCAAATCCTAAAGCGTCTCGCGCTTCGTTTGGCGTTATTATTCCTGCATTTACAAGGGCAGAATAATATTGAGATTGATCACGTAATTCTGGTTGTAAGGCTGGAATGTTTGTTACGTCTTCCATTATTGAAAACCCAAAAAATCTAGAGTATGCAAAATTTAGTTTTCGTACTATTGGAAGAATCGTTTCAAGATAATACATTCGCATATTTGGTCGAATATTTGCATTATTTCCTGAGTCTAGCAGTATGGGTGGAACTCCTATCGCTTTTAAAATAATCTTTTCATTTTCTGCGATAGCTGGTTGGAAGTCTAATTCTTTAAAGTTAACATTCGAGATCGAGTCAACTTCTATTCCACCATCTAATATAAGAGGCCTTCTTCCACCTGCATCGGGTCTGTATCTAATTGACCACGATTGAATCATTCTTTCTTTTATTTTTTCTGAAAGCGTATTCGGAGACTTTAGTACTAATCCTGGTACGGCTCCGTTCTTAAAAAAGTTATCTTGAAACTGCCTCATGTTTGCAGTAAGTTGCATAGTGCGTACTGCAGGCTTTAATCTGGATGTCCCCCTAAATATAGAATAAAAGGCATTTTCTTTTACGTGTATGATTTCTGCAGGAGCGTAGTCTACATCATTGTAAGTATATTTTTCAACAAAAGTTTTAGAGTCTCCGTGAATAGTTACTTTGTCTGCAGGAAGATGGTATAAGTGAGCACCATCGTAATAAATAAAAATATTTCCATCAAGTAAAAAGTCAGTTATTAAGTTACGCTTAAAAGCACTAACATCCTGAAAAGGATTAGGTTCTCTATTCAGTAAAAGAGATACTCTTGATTTTTTAATTCCTTTTACTGAAGCATGGTGCCCTGCAGCAGCTCCAACCGTGTGAGGAATTTCTGATACATCGTCTACAACGATATTTACTCCACGGTTTACAATCTCAAGAGTTTCATAGTATGTTTCATAATTCTGAGTATATTCACGAGACGTTTCGGTAGCTTGACCTAGATACTGCTGAATTGGATTCAGCTTCTCCACATCTTCTTCTCTTCTCAAGAATATGTCATACCATGCCATGTTTTTCTCTTTGTATCTCTACCCAACGCTTTTGCTTATGCACTGTGCCTAAGCCAGGATCTCTTCCGTATACTTTATGTAATTGTCTGTGATGATTATGGCATAGAGTAACAGTATGTACATATAATTCGTCTTGGTGTTCCTCTATAAAGTCTTCTCTTATCGCCAGAATGTACTTTGGGTCTAAGTTATTTTCTCGTAACCACTTATGCACTAAGGGTGCTAAGGTATAATAATGGTGAAAATCAAGTTGAGTCTCTACCCCGCAAATATAGCACTTTGAATCCTTTTGGTACTTATTCTTCGCTTTATCTCGGATATATTTTACTATATCTCGTTTGAGTTCGGCCATCGGGTTTTTGATTTTCTAATTTTCAGTAAGAGAATTATATCTAGTTTGAGGTACTATGTCAATAACTATTTTTGACTAGGTATCCTAAAAACTTGTTGCTGAAGTCTCAAATGAGTATAATGCATACCGTAACGCATCCGCCATGTGTGATGCGTAATTGTGTTTCGGTTTCTCTTTCATTAGGTTAGGATTGGAGTCCCACTGGTATTGATCTAGCGCTGAAAGAGATTCTTTACAGGTTTGTTCAACAAGTAATTTATCATTGTCTACTATTCCTGCAACGTGTGCTATACCGTCGAGAACGGATTTCTTTGCGTTAATTGTTGATATATCATAATTCTGAGCGAAGTCAAAACGGGTCTGCTGTGCAGCAGAATCAATGTAAATATAGTCAATATCCCATTTATCAATCATAGTTTGTATTTGCTTTGCATGCGTTTCAGTAGTCTGTTCTGCGTCTAAGTACTCATCCAGTAGGTAATACTTTTCTTCATCCCAGTCATACCCAATTACACAAAAAGCCGTCGGATCTCTGTAACCCACATCGAGCCCTGCAAATACATCCATCTTTGACGAATCAATTTCTTCAAAGTTTCCGATGCAGTCTTCATGGTTAAAGTTCCAGATCTGACCTTCATATGTATTAAAGTCGGCTTCGTACTCTTGTCTAAATTCGGCTTCGGACATAGATTTTCTAGCTTCTGCAATATCCATTTCAGACATACGCGGATTATCTTTATAAGTAGCACGAATAGACGCCCACTCTTTGAATTCATCTGTAAATCCCCTATAGAAAAAATCTGAGAACCAGTTATTTTTTCCTCTTGGTGTGCTTATAAAGATTGCTTTTGAGTTATCTTTATCAAGCGTCGGTCGGAGGGCAACATTGAATGCGTCTCTCCCGTCAGCCAGAGCTGCCTCGTCAAAAATAATAAGATCATAGGAGCGACCAACACAGCTATCCACTTGATTGACAGACCCCATACGTATTGTTGACCCATTTGTAAGCTCTATAACCTTGTCTTTTGCATTGTCTTTTGCTACTTCTAAGTCAAAGTGCTTTATCAAATTTCTTTGTAAATCAAAAGAAATCTGAGACAAGGCATAGTTGGGGGACATTATGAGTATGTTAGAGTTGGGCACTAATGATACCAGCTGCCCTATTATATTTGCGATGTAGGTTTTACCCTGCCTTCTCGAAACTGCCGCACATACAAAACGGTATTTCGGATTATTTATCGCGTTGATAATCGCCACCTGACTAGCAAGTGGCGTCACGCCGAGTAGCTCCAAATATGGGTCTACTGGTAATTTAAGAAACCTTGTCTCAGATTGTAAATCTAATAGCTGGTCTGACGTTACGTCTTTCCTACTAATTTCTACTGCCATGTTAACCTCTAATGGTCTGTTTTACTCTTACTAGTTCCTGCATACAGACCAAACCAAGCTGCTCCAGCACCTACAATTACTGATATAAGTCCTGATTGCTCAAGGTTGGGGTCTGGAAGATCCATGAACCACATTGTGCTGTAGTACAGAAGAAAGATGTAAACACTTAAAAACAAACGTGGAAAGATTCTCCAACTATCTACAGCCTGTGCCATAAATATGACTTTTTGCCAAGGATTACGAGTATCTTGGTCTTCAAGTTCTCGTATCCTGTCTTTTAGCTTGGATTGTTCTTGGAGTAGCTCCATAAATTTACTGAG
>Ga0066865_10000073_pt1 | contig 22201 bp, 1 predicted proteins | sample ETN01SmetaG_2_FD_66433 | JGI IMG/M metagenome (GOLD analysis project Ga0066865, IMG submission 66433) | Marine microbial and viral communities from oxygen minimum zone, Eastern Pacific Ocean - ETNP2014F12-01SV265 | ecosystem: Environmental > Aquatic > Marine > Oceanic ...
ATCCGGGACGGCACCCTGTTTGAGCACATGGAACGGTTTTCCATCCGCGCACGCTTGCTGCTCTTTGTCGCTCTGGGGGACGACTGGCTTGGGATTATTCCTCTTCGGCGGCAAATCGTGTCTTGTCTGCCGATTTCAGAGGAAGAAAAGGACATGATCAGAGCATCTCTCCAGGATGCCTTCAAGCTCCGCATTCTCGTCTATGTGCGACACGGCGACGACTACCGGATCATGTCTACGGTGGTTGATTGTGCTGCACCTGAGCGTTTTTCCCAGGCCGCGGCGTAAAACACGCCCACAGTGCTCGCTTGTGCTCCGCCAGGTGACGGGGTAAAAAGGAGTTTGCATGCAAAGATGCCCCGCGCTTGCTGAGATTGACCAGGACCGCCGCAGATACATGCATGATTTGCGCTCTGTTAGTTGACAATGTAAAAAGAGTTTGCATGCAAAGATGCCCCGCGCTTGCTGAGATTGACCAGGACCGCCGCAGATACATGCATGATTTGCGCCTGCCCGGGCCGCCCGATCACTACGGCGAGGCCACCGTGGAGCGCATACGCAACGCTGAACACGTGATGATGCTCTTGGATGAACTTGGTGATGAAATGAAGACAAACTGCGACCTTGCTCCTCCCGGAGAAAAACTGCCGAATGGCTTCTACCACAACCGCTCGTCCATCCTGCAGGCGTTTGGCGATGGAAATCTATTTGGCATGCTCGTCGCGGAAACGGAGGCGATGCAGGCGTCGCGCCATGATCCAGAAACACTGTTCATGCGGCTACGCAATGCGTGGCCGTTTAGCGACGACTCGTATTGGCCGGGAGCACACTACCTCCCGTGCTTTTGCGTCGTCAATGCCAAACGCGAGTGTGAGTTTATCTGGACGGCTGCCCGTGCCAGAAACATGAAGCTGGGCTCGGCACTGGTTCGCGGGTGCAGCGTGCAAACAGCAATGTGCGTGCTCAAGGAAAGTGTCGGCTTCTGGACAAAGTTGGGCTTTGAGCGCGACGAGAATTCACACGGGCACACATATGTGCTGCGGGACGGAAGTGGGGTGGGAGCAGGGTCCGTGCTGGGAAAGCGTGCGCTGGCCATCCAATAGTTGTGCACACAAGTAACCTTCATGGTATTTGAACCACGCAACAATATGAATCGTCGATTCTTAGTCGAATGCACCGCAATTTGAAGTCAAGCTTTGTACCATAGTACCAGTATCTTTCTGGATTTTTACCTATTTGTTTTGTGAGAATGATGCATCAGAAAATAAATCATGGTATATATGTGCGGTGTTCTGATTCTTCGTTGTTGTGATTTTGATGGGCTGGCGATTTTCACGGCTCATTCAACACATGATTCTCCCTGTACGTTGCCACCGCAGGGCATTTCTATTGGCTGTACTTATTGGTGTACAGGGTTTGTTGATCCATGCACAGTGCCCTGCCAATACCTTGAATGCAGAGACTGGCGAAGGGGGTAGCTGCCAATGCAGTGCTGGGTACTACCCATTTTCACAGTCAACAGTGCTGCAACAGTCAACTACTATAGCAAACGAGGGTGAAAGTCTGCATACAACTTCTACAGTGGCTGGTAATATCGCTTACCAAAGTGCTGTAGGAAATGTGGTGGATGTCGCAGTGCATCCAGGCAAAGCTGCGCTGCTTGTCGCTACGTTTGAAGGTGGGAGTCATAAAATAATGAAGGTCAATATGCAGAAAAATTCGGGGTCAACTCCTATTTATCAAACGACTACATTATTCACGAGGACTACGGCAATCAACGCAGTGTGCTCTCTTCCGACGGGTAGCGAGTTTTACTTCACCGACGGAGAAGGCCTGCAAAAGGTAGTCATCAATTCAGACTCTGATTACACGATCGAAGCATTCCACACTGCAACATGCCAGGAAACCAGGGGATGTGCTGTGCATACAAATCCGTCGCGAAACAAGGTTGCCTATATCTGCAAAATCAGTGAAGAAGTGCACCAATTATACGTGCTTGACAGAGGTACTGGGAGTGTCGTAGTGAATACTGCAGTAAGCTATTTCGACCAGACTACATGGACGGACACAAGCATAAAGCCGCGGTTTCTATTTTTTCAACATTACTTCCAAGGCACATCCAGAGACCATTTCTTTTTTTCAAGCGAGCATCACGTAATTTACCAGGGAACTCGCATTTTTCTTGGGCAAAAGGACACACCAGGGAATTCTGTTGGGAACCAGCCTGATGTCAGATTCACAAATCCAATGGGGTTTTCACAGCGTCAAACGAGTACTGGTGAAGAAATTTTGGACGTCGCTGATAAATTTGGTGTAAAATCAATCAACCTTATGAAAATAGCTGAAGATGAAAATTGGTATCTAGAACTCGAGCAGGGGTATTCTGTGGCCGATCTCGTTGGCACGGGAATGCAGCCACCCGATGGGACTGCTGTGACCACACTCACTGGTCCGACCTCTGGTACCTCCACCGGGTCCACGGACGGAGCTTCTACTGCTACCAAATTTAACGGCTTGCGGGGGATTGCTGTAGCACCTAACGCAGCGTACCTATACGCAGCGGACTATGGCAATCAGAAAATCCGTAGAATCAACTTTGGAAACGACATTGTATTCACACAAAACGTCTTCACCACGACCCGCACTTGCCAAAGCTGTCCCTCAGGAAGCTCAGACTCGCTGGCGCCCCGAGCGTACACGGAATCGGGGCAGGAGTCTGACTGTGAGTGCATGCCGGGGTACGAAGAAGATTCAAGCACGGGAACGTGCTCCGCGTGTGCTATCGGCAAATACAAGGCTAGTTCTGGCCCGGGCGCGTGCCAAAATTGCCCATACGGCACCACGGCAGCAACCGGTGCTGCTTCTGCAGCGGAGTGTCTGTGTACGTTACTTGGCCCGGGCAAGGTGTTGGCGTCGAGTGGCAGTAACTGCGAATGCGATGCGGGGTACGAAGAAGATTCAAGCACGGGGGCATGCACTTTGTGTGGCACCGGCAAATACAAGGATAGTTCTGGCCCGGGCGCGTGCCAAAATTGCCCCTACGGTACAACGGCAGGGATGGGTGCTGCTGCTGCAGCGGAGTGTCAGTGTACGCTGCTTGGCCCGGGCAACGTGTTAGCGTCGAGTGGCAGTAGTTGCGATTGCGCTGCGGGGTACGCAAAAAACGCAGGGGCAGCGGCGTGCACCGCGTGTCCTGTCGCCAAGTACAAGGCTGGTACTGGCTTGGGCCCCTGCGTCGAGTGCTTGTATGGCACGACGAATGGCACCGCAGCAATCAGCTCGGACGAGTGCCGCTGTGAGTTTCTTGGCGCGAATGTTGTCCTGGAGCCCACACAACAGATTTGTGTGTGTTCTGCTGGTTATGAAAAAGCCGCCACGGAAACTTGCGCTTCCTGCCCGGTGGCGTACTTTCCTTTGGACGGAACCATAGATGACAAAATGGGCGTGGCGACTTTGCGAGAAATGTACGGTAATGAACCCGTGTTCAGTCAATTTGGTGACCATCAAGCGCTGGATTCAACAGACAATGCGTATTATGTCGACTCACAGGTTCTGACAGACCTCTTTCATACCGATCGCTTTTCAATTTCAATGTGGATCCAAATTGGAGAAACGATTCCTTCGTGGAGAATGATTCTTAGTCAATATAAATCCGGTGAGTATGGATTTAGAATTATGTTGAATTCTCAATCTTGGAACGTCGCTAGATATCAAACCAATGATGGCAGCCAGGTAAAATCTGTGCAATCAGATGTCCCCAATCTCCAATTAAATACATGGCACAATTTGGTTTTTATATTTACGAACACCACTTTGGAAATGTACATGGATGGAGTCTTGCATACGACACTGTCAGTCTCTGATGCAAATGCTACCTTTGCCCTTAGCGATTCAATGGGTCCGCGCAAACCCTACCTTGGATTGAATCTATATTGCAGTGATAAAGATGATTATGAAGGTGATTGTACCGGGACACACGTGACATTTGGAAATCGTTCAGATATTCGATTCTATCAAGAGGCCCTGACACCTGACGAAATTGCCTCGATTCACAGCCAAGGTGTTTTTAATTTTGGAGTCTGTGATAGTTGTTTACCCAGCGCCCCAATTGATTGCACACCCTGTGGTATCGGCACGTTCTCCGACGGCTCAGTGGGCGCAACCTGTCAGCCATGTCCCTATGGCTCCACCGCAGCACCCGGTGCCGGCAAAAGCCTCGAGGACTGCCGGTGCGACCTGCTGCTTATTGGCAAACCCTACACACTGAGACTGGACGAAGCGAGCCAGTCGTGTGTGTGTCCTGCGGGGTATGGCAACGGGCTAATCCCAACTGGCTGCCCTGCCAACACTTTTGCAAATAGCGACAATGGAGGGCAATGTGAAAATTGCGCAAGTGGGTTATCTTCAGAGCCCGGCAGTGTAGGTGCAGGCTCGTGTGGGTGTGCTCGTGGTGAGTATTATGGTAAATCGGAGAACCTGCAGCTTGATTTTCCAGCATTTGGAGATTACAGTGGCTCGCAATCAGACAAAGTTTCAGTTTTCAAAAACTTTATACAAAGTCTTAATGGTCGGACACTTTTGGATCGTCTTTTGTCAACTGGATGGGGTGGACTTCCCGCAAACACCCATGTAGTTTTTTCTGACTCAGATGGGTATTATGATCTGCCACTCAGTGAAGAATATGACACTGTAGAAATTACACAATCGAAGTTTCGGGAATGGGGCGATATTCACGTAGAAATTTGCGACTCCAGCGACGTATGTGTCATCAAAGAAACTTACGCGGAGGGGGCAGCCAACATAAAAGAGTACACATTCACCTATTCTTACACAGCATCCGACAAGTGGGTCCGTGTAAGAGAAAACGGTGCTCAACTCGACTTCAGACCGACCATAACTTTTAGCAGTAGTGCCTTGACATGTCAATCTTGTCCAGGCTCAAAAATATCTTTGGCGGGGAGTGTAGGGGTGGACTCTTGTTTTAATTCATGTCCCGAAAACACATATGCTTTCAGAGACGCCTGCGTGCCCTGCCCTGCCGGACTCGTGTCTCCCGTTGGCAGCGCGGGTTACCACCAATGCGACGAAATTTGCAAAATCTGCGGCGAGGGTAGGTACGAAGAAGACAACGTCTGTAAAAAATGCCCCCTTGGCACCACAAACGATGTCGGAGCAACGAGCCAAAACGATTGTCAGTGTGAAAACATCCCGGGCAAGTCGTACTTGAATACCAGTGCAATGCGGTGCGAATGTCATCCCGGCAGCGGCATTGAGACTGCAACAGTGGTGAGTGGATACACGAAAAATACGATGCCGCCAGGCACGGCGCGGCACGTCGCAGGAAGCATCAATTTTGAAAGTGGATCTCAGGATGGAGTGGGTGACCAGGCTAGATTCTATTACATTTATTCCATGTTTTCGTGCCCCAACGGCGATGTTGTGACCGTGGACAATAATAATGTCAAAAGATGGTTCGCTGAGACGGGCGAAGTCAGCACGCTGTTTCCGGTGCCGGACATTGAATCAGTTATTATGGATAGATATACACCAGTGGTAGATTCTGATTGTCGCTACTTGTATGGGCATGGACAAAAATCTAATCCTAACTTTATCGTTCAGATGTCACTGTCAGATTTATCAGATCAGAAAAATATTTTAATCGCAAGTACTGACATTTATTGGATGAAGGGTTTTCAATGGTACAGAGATGAAACTACAGCCAAGGAAAAATTGATGATTTTTGGTTATCGAAGTAATCCTGATTATGACAATGCTATTTTCATTGTGGATGTGGAATCGTCGGCATCGACACAGATATACGACAGCACGGGCAAGCATTCGAAGGCCCCAACAAATTGCCAGGGTAATTATGCGGCGGGTGGCGGTTGCTACATTGGGGACGACAGTGCATTTCCCTCCAACTTTCTTGAATACACATCTAATTTAAATTCACCCAAAATCATCACGCAGTATTTCAACTCTTTCGTATATTTCTTGGATGGTTTCTCTGTTAAGCATCGATGTTTAAAACGAATTTCGACCCAGGCCCCGTATGCAATTTCGACGGTGTTTTGTAACACGGAAATGTTTGATCCTGCAACTTCAGGCGACGATGTCCCCTGTCCTCGATGTGGACTAGAATTTCCAAAATACCGAATATTGACGTATCACGTTGTCTCCGATGACAAGGTTGTTTTTATTGACTGGAACAATGATTTTTATGACTATGGGAACACGCCATCGCTGTTCCAAATCGACACGACTACGGGCGTGGCCTCTCCGTTACACTGCCCGTCGTATGTTGACGGAACATGCAAGTGTGGCGAAGGGAAATGCAACGACGGCACTACCGATCTGCTGAGTGAGTTTGTCTTTCTCAGTTCGACTTACTCTGGCATGATGTATGATGCAACAGACGAAAATGGTTACAAGCTATCGGCATATAGTAATAGAATTTTTACTGGCAGGACAATGGCGCCTGTACCGGGTGGTGGTGGATATTACGTGGCAGGTATGCACGCCTTGTACATGGTCAGCAACGGACGCGACGTAGTCCTTCACGAACAGTCAGAGTATTGTGACGCGTGTGCACCAGGGGCGTTTGGCGTGGGCGGGACCAGTTCGTGCCAGCCCTGCCCACCGGGAACTTATTCCGACAGCAATGAAACGACGGTATGTGATCCCTGCGACGCTGATTCGTTTACGGAAAATACCGGCGGAGCTAAAAGCTGTCGTTTGTGTACCACAGACATCCACCCCAATTCCAGCACACTTGGTGAGGTTGGTGCGTTCACCTCTGCAGGCGTGGAGGCATGCAAGTGTGTCGCTTCGTACGACAAGATGGAATCGACGTATGATACTGCAGAGTCGGCGCCTAATGAGCTGTATCACTGTGAAGCTGGGTCGTACTGGAACGGAAATACGAGTTTCTTGGATTTGCTAGCTTATGATGGAAAACCACCTGACTCGGCAGTGGAAATTGGCTCCTTTGGCCAGCACTGGTATTTTCGAACCAGAACCAATTTGGATATTTGCAACGCGCCTACCAATGCCGAAAAGATATCGTTTGACCCGACTGGAAATATGTTATCTACGGATGGCAACTGGCAGGGATATTATCTTTGTTTCACCGATGATCCACAGTACAATTACGATGCATATGCTTCTGGTGGTGTTAAAATAGACCTTGGTGAGTCGAAAAAAGTCCTCGGCGTCGCAGTGCAAGCTGGTTACGTAAAACCGGACGTTTTCAGAATCTACGTGGACGGTCAAACAATTGCTAGTAATAGCGACGGTATTGAATACGAGTGGCCTGACGCTGTATTAAATCCCAGCTTACTTCAAACATTTACCTTTCCAGTGCCGATGCATACTCAAACAGTCACGTACTTCCAGTTTGGTGGTCCATATGACCGAGAACATATCAACTTTGGTGTAATAATCTCGAAATGCCAACAGTGCCCCGAGGGCAAAACGAGCCTGCCTGGAAAGATCGGTATCGATTCATGTTTTGGTCACATTTGCCACAAGTGTCCTGCGGGGCATATTTCCAACCCACCGGCCATCGACTCTTGTTTTGAATGCCCACGGCCGCAGTTTGAGGCCAATGAAGCACAGACAAACTGCAACTGCCAGAACGGATTCTATGCCACTGCTTTTCTGCAGTGCGAAAAGTGCCCCGAAGGCACCGAGGGCGACGGCCAGGGTGGCTGCCAAAACTGCACCGCGGGCCAGTTTTCCGAGCACGAGTGGACGTGGTTCGACACGCGCGAGCTTGCGGGCAGCGCGACGGTGCTGTGCTCGGACGCGCAGGACCACCATGGCGTGCCCGACTGCTCGCACCTCGACGAGCTCACGTGGGCCGGCGACGAGCTGCCGTTCATCGACAGTGAAAAATGGTATGACGGTTTTGTTGGATCAGAAGGTCTGCCGATAACGAGGAAGAAATTGACGCAGCAGCTTCAGACCACTGCCGGCAAGATTACGGTCGTGACTGCGGTGCTGGGAGGAGACTTTGTGGCCACTCACGGTAGCGCGCAAGATTACCCTTACCCCCATGACCCGTTAGTGGGATTAGATCCGAAAGTTTTATTCGATACACATGCCAGTCAGACGGAGTTTTCAGGGTCATTCAACTTGCATGTCTTTGAAAAGGGGATAATTAAAGAAGGGGACGCATATCTTGATCATAAAAACGAGCCAAATTTCAACGAAACGCTACCCGGACCATGGATTGTGTTAAAGTTTGAAAATCCAGTTCATTTTTCTAGTTTCAACCTGCAGCCTTGGTGTCACTGTACCAATTTTGATTGTACTGAAGGCAGTTGTAACTTGGATGTTGACTTTTGGATGAAATCAAGTAATGAGAATGTATGGCATCCCGCAACCGATGTCTGGCCTGCTGACATGTTTGCTATGCGCTTACGAGGTAACGTTGCCCTGGGAAAACTAAAAGATTCAAAAATTGGCGTAGATGGCTTCTCTTCAAAAACAACCTTATCCAGGATTCCGATTCGCAATTTCTACGTTGCCGGCCTGATGCAGAAAACACCCCCGTTGTGCAAAACCTGTGGCGTGTCTAAGTCTTCCAACACAGAAGAGGCATCTTCGTGCATCACGTGTCCCGATTTTCACTACTCCGGAGACTCTCACGGCACTCAGTGCAAGGAAACGTGTTTCAATGGCAAGGAGCGGTCGTCGGCAGGGGACGAGTGTGACCCGTGTGCCCGGGGCCAGTTTTCTAATTCAACTATGGTCTTCCAGTACAATCAGAGCTTGTTTCCGTCGCAGACCCTGGACAACTCTACCGTAAGTCGCGGCGTCTCCAGCGTGCGCGTGCAATCTCCCCAGGGCGTATACAACATGTCCGTAGGCGGCGGAAACGACATGAATCAGGACTGGCTGGGGCTGTTGGGCCCGGCAGCGCACGCAGGGGTCCAACTCAAGTTCAAAACATATTTTTCGAGCGATATTCTGAACTGCTCCGCGGCGAGCGTAGAGCGCCAGACATTTCAGGGCGTCTGTGGCGCTTGGATCCAGCTCGAGCTTCCGGGGGCTATTGTCCCCGAGAACTTGCAGGTGACGGGCCACGGCGACAACATCAAAGAGTTTCAGTGGCTAGGCAGCGCGGACGGGGGGGCGTGGACACCCTTCCCCGCTTTGACCTCGGACCTGTCACAGCTGCATGCAGTGCAAGCGTACCGTTTTTTCGCCGTGGTTATCCGGCGGTGCACGTTTAATGACCAAGGCAACTGTATCGTGACCCACATGAGCATACGCGGCAAGGAAAAGGTGTCTGATGCCGTGTGTTCAGCCTGCTTACCGGGTTTTTTTGCCAACGAAACTGGCAGTGCAGAGTGCGAACGATGCCAACAGCACACGTATGCCAATACCAGCGGCAACACCGAATGCAAAGAATGCGGGAAAAACTTTTACACGCCAGGCCTGGGTTCCAGTCAGTGTTTGAGCTGTGGTTCGCCATTGGATAACATTGAAACTTCAAACTTGAAACAGTATTATATTGAGGACCAATGCCTGTGCGGCGCGGGCTATTCATACTGTGGTAGCAGTTTTGCTATGTTTCCAGACAATCAAGGCTGCTGGCAGATGAATCAGGACAGATGTATATCATGCCCCTATGAATTATTCTGTGACGGCACCACCAACGAACCGCAAGCGTGCTGGCCTGGCAGTGAAGTGAATACAAACCAGACCGGGTGCGTCTGTGAGCGCGGTTTCGAAACCAGGTGCGGCCCCGACGGGTGCAACTGTTTTCAGTGCAGAAACGGGACGGAGGCGACCGAGCATGGATGCCAGGCGTGCACCCCGGGGAAATACTCGGTCTCGAGCGAGCTTTTGTACGAGAACGCAATCGCTAGTGGCGCGGCCATCGTGACATGTGAATTGTGCCCCAACGGCAAGATACAGAAAGAGTCCGGGCAGACTGGGTGCGACCCTTGCCCAGGCGGCGGGGACTCCTCGGACTCCCGGCTCAACTGCGGCTGTCAAAAAGGCTCTTACATTGACCCTGGCAACAATCAAATCTGTACGCCCTGCCCGCCCGGCACGCAAAACAACGTGTTTGACAGGATCGGGATCGAAAACTGCCAAGGCTGTACCGAAGGCAAATTCTCACAGAACGGGAGTCGCACGTGCTCTTTGTGTCTTCCGGGAACGTATCAGAGCAATGCGACCTTGTCCTCCACCAATGGGACCACGTGCGTTTCATGCCCCGCGGGCACGTTTCAGGATCGCGCGGGGCAGACTACATGTGTTTCCTGCCCGTTTGAGGCCACGGTGAATGGTGTTGAAGGCGCGTCGCATTTTCAGCAGTGTGATTGCTCGGGCGGGATGTACATCCGAAACGAGTCGGGGCCCGTGACATCGTACCAGTTGGGTTATGAAAACGACCCTGTACAGGGGCCCGGGTTCACCGTCGCTTATGGCAATGGACAACAGAGTCCTATCCGGCCAACGATTCGCCTGTGGGCGGGTTATAACACTGAGTTTTTGTCACCGGACCCATTTGTATTTGGTCATCATAAAATACGATTCGTCACGAGACAAGATTACTGGAGCTTGGTTTCAAACGAGCGCGAGTCGTCAATTTATGAATGGAGATCATCCTATTCAAGTGCACCCGGCAACCCGAGGGACAAAGATACCGGTGAGCTACAGGGCGAATACGAACCATATCAATATGATATAATGCTCCCTTACAATTTTAAAACTGGAATTGGCGTCCATCCCGATTACGACGGGCGACTGTGGTACATATGTTTGAATCATGAAAATATGGGAGTCGGCGAGGTGGAAATCATCCGCGAGTCTTTATCACTTGGACCTTCATGTGCTCCATGCGAAGTTGGCAAGTACTACCCCGTTGGAGAGTCGTCGGCGTCAGGGCGTCACGCCACGGCGTGCTTCAACTGCCCAGAGCACAGCGACACAATCACTCCCGGGCGCAGCGTGTGTCAGTGCGACGTTGGAACGGCCGGGGCTTCCTTCCACGACTGCGCCCAGTGCGACCCTGGCTCGTACCAGGACCTCCGCAACCAAACCTCGTGCACTGCGTGCGAGCAGGGCAAAAGCCAGAACCTGACCGGGGAGACTGCCTGTGTCGATTGTCACGCGGGCTCTTTCTCCAACGTAACTGAGGCGAGTAAGTGCAGCGAGTGTGAGGCGGGCTTTAGTCAAAACCTTACCGGGCAGACTGAGTGCAAGGCCTGCCCCACAGGCATGTACCAAAACGCGCTCGGACAGACCGAGTGTATCGACTGTGCCGTGGGCGAATTCACAAACATGACGGGGAGCATCGACTGCAACCTATGCCGTCTCGGCATGTATCAACCCCGCAACGGCTCGACCTCCTGCCTTGAGTGCAGCCCAGGCAGCTACCAGGAAACCACGGGTCAAACCGACTGTGATCTCTGCAGCCGGGGCAAATACGACCTGACTTTTGGCTCCGAGACAGAGGATGATTGCCTGGATTGTACGGCGGGCTCGTATTCAAACGTCACAGGGAGAAATGCCTCGTGTATAACATGCCCTACGGGCAAGTTTTCCAAGGCCGGGGCAACCGAATGCGGGGACTGTGACGAGGGCGAGTACTCCAACGGCACACACTGTGTGGTCTGTCCCATCGACTCTTTCTGTGAAGGTGGAGTCAGAACACTATGTGCGGCGCATGAGTGGACGCAAAACCAATACGGACGGTTTGACGTGTCGCACTGCAAGTGCAGACCGGGCTTCTTTGACAACACGTCGAGCATTGAGCTGTCCCACAGCGTCGACAACAAGTACATTTTGGTAGGGCGGGTGGATTCTGAAATGCCGTTGCTGAAGATGGCACGGGGCAAGACCACGACTGTATCGTGGCCCCGGGGTTATCCTTTTGTAGTTTCCTTGTATAACGAGGGAATAAGTCAAGAATATATCGGCATCGTACACGATCCCAGTGAAAACGATATGATGGGCGAGACCGAAGTTTCGATTGACGACGATGCACCTGAGCGCATGTATTACTTTGTCAGGGACGATGAAAGCGGCATGGGTTTTGGCGAGATCGAGATCGTGAACGACCGGTGTAATGTCTGCTTGGAAGATTTCTACTGCACAGGCACGGACGACACAAAGTTGCCATGCCCAACCAACACCGTATCACTCTCACAGTCAGACGAAATCACCGCCTGCATCTGCGCTGTTGGGCATACACAGGTTGACAATAAACAAAACGGCCAGGAATGTGAGCCCTGCCTGCAAGGGCAGTACAAGAACACGACTGGTTTTGGGGATTGCAGTGAATGCCCTCCAAGCACGTACTTGGACCGCCAGGGCGGAATCCTCGAGTCAGACTGCATCGACTGCATGGCACACAGCGAGACGGAGGAAGGCGTCGGTCATGAGACGGTGCATGCCTGTCGATGCATCCCGGGCTGGTACCACATAAACGAGAGCGCGTGCGCAGCCTGCACACCAGGCACGTTCAACGACGAATTCAACGTCTCCATGTGCTCCAACTGCAGCGCCGGTTATCACTCGCCCAACGTCAGTGCTGTCAGCAACGACACGTGCCTCATCTGCCCGGCCGCGACATACTCCACGACAGGGTCACATAGATGCACCAAGTGCAATCTGAACGCAACGTCGCTGCAGGGCAGTCAGCGCGTGACTGACTGCAAATGCCGGGGGGGCTACACCGGGGCGGACGGAGGGCACTGCAGACAGTGCTCGTATGGGAAGTTCAAACCCGACCTCGGCGATGCCGCGTGTACAGCATGCGCTGCGGGAAAGAGCCTGGACGCGCGGGGCAGTGTCAATGCAAGTGCATGCGAAGACTGCCCTCGCCCACTGTACTCGGACGCAGGGGCGCGATTCTGCCAGACCTGCCCGCGAAATTCCGAGACCCTGGCCAGCGGAAGCGCCAATGTCACCAGCTGCCAGTGCATGCCGGGCTACAGCGGGCCGAGTGGCGGAAACTGCAGCGAGTGCGACATCGGCGCGTACAAGGACACACACGGGCCGCACGCTTGCAGCGAATGCCCAGAGTTTGAAACGACGGAACGGACACAGAGCAACTCGTCGCAAATGTGTGTCTGCATCGCCGGCTACCATCGTGGTGGGCCCAACGGGACCTGCGTCCCATGTGGGGCGGGGCTGTACAAGCCCGACATCGGCAACCTTTCCTGCAGCCCATGCCCGAGTTTCACCTCGTCGCTCCCCGGGACCGTCGATCGCACGGGGTGCATCTGCCTTGTGGGCTACTACGGCCCCAATGGGACAACATGCTCCATTTGCCCGAATGCAACGTATAAAAGTGTCAATGGCAGTGGCGATTTGAGCGCGGGGAGAAATCACGGCTGCACGGCGTGCCCAGCGCACGCCACGTCGGACCAGGGCAGCGTAGAGTATGCCGCGTGCCAGTGCGAGCCGGGCTTCCATGGGGCCCACATCCGGGACCAGACTTGCACCGCGTGCGCGGTCGGCAGGTTCAAGCCCGAGACGGGCAACGGCAATTGCACGGGGTGCTCCAACGTGACGACGACCACGGGGTTGAATGCCAGCGCGGAGTCGGATTGCGTATGCCGGCCCGGCCTGACCAGGAATGGGAGCGCGGAAGCACTGTGCCTGCCTTGTGTGCCGGGGCTGTACAAGGACGTGGCAGCTGACGAGCACTGCGGCGCGTGTCCTACAGGGTCGTTTGCATTGTTGCCGGGCGCCGACGACCACGTGCGGTGTAACTGCACCGTGGGGTACACGGGCGAGGGGGGCAAACTGTGCTCGGCCTGTGCCGCAGGCAAGTTCAAGAATGTCAGTGGGAGCGAGGACTGTTTCGACTGTCCGCGGGGGACGTACACGGCGGCAAACACCACGGGGTTGGAGGGCGTGGAAGAGTGCTTGGACTGTCCCGCGGGGAAGACGTCGAATCCAACAGATAATGGGCTTGGAGTGAACTCGAGTTGTTTGACCGATTGTCGGCCTGGGTATTATGGCCTCATCTACCAATACCCTGGCTGCAAAAAATGTCCCGATGGCAAGTACAAGAGCAACGTCGGGTCTGCGGCCGATGTGAAGGACGAAGACAATGATTGTACGCTATGTCCATTGAACTCTGTATCCGAGGAGGAACGCGTGTATTGTTCGTGTGAAACTGGATACACAAGTACCGTTGGCGAACACTCACCGCCCATCAATAACACCGATTGCGGGCAGTGTGCCGCTGGAAAATTCAAAAATGACACGGGCCAGCAACCTTGCACATTATGTCCGGCGGGTACGTACCGAGAGGACGTAGGGGGCATTGAAGAAGGCAGCTGCTCTTGGTGTAAGGCTGGCAAGTACAATAATCTCACGGGGCAAGTGAATGAGTCTAGCTGCCTCGAATGCCCGCCTGGCTCGTACAGCAATCAAGCAGGCAAAACGTCGTTAAAGGACTGCATTCTATGCCCAGCAGGCAAATATGCCAACACGGATGCAAGTGGCGTCGACTACTATAGCTGCGACGACTGTGCCAAAGGCAAATACCTGGAAACAGCGGGGTCATATGACGAGTCCGATTGTATCGACTGCGGGGCCGGCAAGTACGGGAACACGATGGGCAGTGGGAACCAAAGTAACTGCATCATGTGTGACGCGGGCAAATACTCAGAGATTCCCGTGGCAACGGAAGAAAGGCAATGCCAAAGTTGTAGAGCAGGAAAATACGCCGAACAAAGAGGCAATCCGTCGGAGAGCAACTGTACGGCGTGCGAGGCGGGCAAGAGTTCTGCTGTTGTAGGCGCCGCCAACGCGAGCACTTGTCGGACGTGCTTAGTAGGTACCTATGCAGAAGCCGGGGCGCACGAGTGTACGGAGTGTATGGCACGGGAACCCACCTACGGCAAAGTGATTACGTTTGCTGGCGCGACCAGCCCCGACAACTGCACTACATGTCCTCAGGGCTACCAGTTTTACAACGACTCGTACTGCGAAGGCTGCACACCTGGCAAATATTCTGCAAATTTCACAGAGCGCTCGCAGGGAAATGCGTGCAAAGACTGCCCAGGAGGCACGCACTCGAACCTCTCACTGCAAATCAGCGTGCTGAACTGTAGTTATTGTCTGAACGGGACGTACTCGGATGCCGAGCAGGGGGCAACCTCGTGCATAGAGTGTGCGGCGGGCAAGTACTTGCCGGGGAAAGGCGGGGAGCGGGCCGAAGACTGCCTGAACTGTCCGAGGAACTTTTATTCTAACACTACGGGTGCTGCCAACAAGTTATTTTGCCATGCCTGTCCTGACTCGTACACGTCTCTTCCCGGCAGTACCAACGAGTCGGACTGCCGGCTGATTTGCCAGCCCGGATGGACCGGCCCACCCGGAAACTGTACAGAGTGCGGCCCGGGGCTCTTCAAAGCCACCTTGGGCAGCGCAAGCTGCGAGCCCTGCTTCAACTCTTCACGACCTGAGCCCGAGCAAAAAGCATGCGAATGTATTGCCGGGTTCTCCGTCGTGACGTCCCGCAATTTTTCACAGATACTTGATAATCCTGGCTTCCTCATCGACGGTGAACAGCAAAAGTGCCAAGCCTGTGGCCTTGGAAAGTTCTCGGAAATCTCTGAAGGGTATCGACAGTGCAGAAACTGCTCGGCGGGCACCTACGGCAACAGGCGTGCCCTGACAAACAATTCAGGGTGTGTGCAGTGCGAGTATGGCAAGAATTCTTTCCCGGGCAGCACGACACGAAGCGACTGCCAGGCGGTCTGCCCCGCGGGACACACTGGGCATTTTTCGGAATGTGAAGCTTGCGGCGATTATTCGTACAAAAGCAGTATCGGGCCAAGTGCATGCCAGGCCTGCAACACGGACTCGGAGCACGCACATACTGGGCCCCGCTCGCGCTGCTATTGCAGCCCGGGATTCGCACAAGACAACACAGATCACGCGTCGCACACACTGGACTTTGATTTATCTGGACAGGACACGGTGCTACCGGCCGTGGTCATGAACCACGGACAAACCTACTTTTTTGTGCTGTCGCATGAGCAGCTGCTGCAGTTTGACTCTGGGCTTCCCAGCTACGTTGACCGCTATGATTCCACCCTGCCGTGCAACGACGCGCTATACGGCGAGCAGTGTTACCGCCTGGTCGTGCTGAACGTACCCGACGAGTTTGCCGCGTACAACGGCAGCAGTGTGCGCGCCAACTACAGTGTAACGGGGCTCGGCACGGCTACCATGCAGATTCAGCAAGCGTTACTGGACCCTGATCAGACGCAGAGTCAAGTAGGCGACCTCACGTGCACGCCCTGTGCAGCAGGCAAATACAAATCGGTCGGCATCAACACAGAGTGCATCGCTTGCCCCCCTGGCTTCAAGTGGATACCTTCGGCCACACTGACTTTTGAGTCGGCCTGTGAACAATGCGAGGCGGGAACATATCAAACACAGCCAGGACAGCAAGCGTGTGTAACATGTTCAGCGGGGAAGTATGGCACGTTCTCCATTGGGCGATCGTTCCTAAACGCCAGCGCCTGCTCCCATGGTTGGTGCGATAGTGCCTGTGCTTTCAGCTCGGGCATCGGTCAGACAGGGGATGTGTTTGTAGCGAATAGCATCGTGGAGTGTCAGAAGCACTGCGATGCCGTGGTGGATTGCCGCGGTGTTCAGTTCAACCAGACCGCGCGGGTGTGCATGTTGGTGTATGGCGATTCACCCTCGGCATTTGAGCAGGAAACTGCCCAGGGCGTGCGGTGCCGGTACCGCGGGACGCACTTGCGCAGAAACGAGACGGAAGCCTGCACTGACTGCCCCGTCGGCACGTTTGCAGTGTCTGCGGCCGTGCGCACCAGCCCCCAGAACTGCGCCAAATGTGCGGCTGGGAAGTACTCCAATGTGTCAGGGGCGACTGATCAAATTGTATGCACCGAGTGCGGAAAAGGAAAGTTTACTCTGGTTGAAGACGAAACACGGCAAATTGCGTTCGAGTCGTCGTGCATCCGATGTGCTGCGGGCAAGTATTCGACGAAAATGGGACATTTTGGCGAAGTAAACGTGGCTTGTGAATTGTGTGTTGCAGGCAAGTACTCGGAAATCGTAGGCTCCGATGCCGAATCCAACTGCCTGGACTGCCCGTCTGGAACGTTTTCGACAGAGAGAGCCCTTGCGCACAGGGACAATTGTACCAAGTGTGGGGCAGGGAAATACAATCAAAACAACGGATCCACTGACCCCAACGATTGCGATAATTGCGCCCAGGGCAAGTACTCGGGCGTCCTTGGGCGCGGCACGGAGTGTTCGGACCTGTGTCCGCGTGGCACGTTTTCTTATACCAAAGGTCTTACCCGCGCCAGCGAGTGCTCCAACTGCTCTGCTGGTCAGTACAATTCGGACGAGGGCCAGACGTCCTGTCAGCTCTGTCCGGCGGCCAAGTACTATGAGGGCGTACGAGCCGAGGCCGAGAGTGACTGTGTGTCGTGTCCGAGAGGAACGTTTAGTGGCGGCGTCGGATTGACAAACCGGTCGGATTGCGAAGCTTGTGCACCAGGCATGTATGCGGCGCAGGTCAACTCCACCTCGTGCACGGCATGCGCGACAGCCACGTATAGCTCTCACGTGGGCGCAACGTCGCAAAGCAACTGTACAGGCTGCCCGGAAGGTAAATTTTCAGAGCAAAGCGGGCTAGTCCGAGAGCAGGATTGCGAGGGCTGTGATTTGGGCAAGTACAACGCGCTGACTGGGCAGAGCGTCTGCACGGACTGCGCAGAGGGCAAGTTCAACCAAGGCGTCAACGGCACGGGGGAGGATGAATGTACTCCATGCCCTAAGGGTATGTACAATGATCAAACGGGTCGGAGTGTGTGTACAGCGTGCGGTGCCAATCGTTACAACCCAAGCCTGGGATCGACTGGGTTCTCGGCGTGTATTGCCTGCGCTGAAGGGAAATTCAGCAGCAATACCGTGCAGACCTTCAATGACTGCCGGCCATGCGATCGAGGCACATACCCCGAAGATGGCGAGTGCAAGCAGTGCCACTTGAATTCGGATTCAGCACAGGGTGCTACAAGCAAAAGCGACTGCAAGTGCAAACCGGGATATTCGGAAAATTCAAACGGATTATGTATCGAATGCCCTGCCGCGTCGTACTGTCCGGGGGCGGGGTTGACCTTGCCATGTGGCCTCGGTCAAATTTCAGGCCCGGGCAGCAATAGCCCCGACGCTTGCATTTGCAAGGCGGGCTTCACGCCTTTGCCCAACGGCGACTGTCGCGGGTGTGGTCCTGGCTATTACGTTGCGAATGGGGAGTGTGAGCTGTGCCAAGAAAATTTCTACTGTGAAGACGGTGAAAATATGAGAGAATGCCCCAGAAATTCCTACTCGCTCCGCGGTGCCGCCTCTGAGAAAGGGGAATTTGGGCACGGGTGTCTGTGTAATGCTGGGTTTGTCAGGGACCCGACAGACCCCAATGGACAGTGCCAACGGTGCGGCGAGGCCGTGTCGTGCGAAGCCGTGTCCGCAGACATATCGTACGACGTGACGTTTTCGGGGGCAGAACTGTTTGACACAACCGTTGGAGCCAGCCTGATTGCTGAACAGATACTGGAGATAAGCAATGTACAAGGAACTGGCGCGCAGGTGGCCTTTTTTGCGCAAATCGGGAATGGCTTTGACGTAAAGGGAAGCAACGCGGCGAGCGGTCGTCGTCTACTGTCAGGGGGCGACGTGCTGCTGAACCTGGATATTTTGCAAAATCTGGAAACTGTTCTGACAGACGCCATTACAAATGCGGATGTCTCGCTAAAAGAAGACGCCCACGTGTTTATGCAGTTTTCAACAGAGTTTGTGTACTCGCAGTTTTCCGGGCTCGAGTCGTGCATTTTGAATTTTGAGAACCTGAAATATAATGTACTGGAATTGCTCATAAGCTCTCATTTGGAAAGAAAGTATGATAAGGGAGGATTTGTGTGCAACTCCCCCGACAGCCACACCTGTACCGGTCCGGACAGCGACATGGTGTTTCTGAATATTTCCATAGTCGCGATACCGGAGCGGCCGAACGAGAACAAGGTCACGGTCGATTTTTCCGCGCTCAAGTTCTCAGAGTTGATTGGGCCGTGGACCGCGAGTGACAATGACTGGCTGCGCAGCGCACTGGACTCGGTGCAATTCTCCTCAGAATTCTGCGATGTTGGCGAGGGGTGGGATGATGCTCGGACGCATACCTTTGTGGTCAACAACGGGACGCTGGAGGATTGCAGAGACTCCAATTCTGGCGAGTGTACGGTCGCCGCGTTCAAAGCAAAAATGGAAAAATACAATGTGTCGTTGGCCCCGAGCTGTGCGCGCTGTTACGATGGCAGGAGCTGCGAACAAACCATCCCACCGATTTGCAAAGTGCCGGATAACAGCGCAGACTGTTTCCTGATTACTCTCCAGTCGCAAGATCGCGTACTGGTGCTTCCAGACGGCGGGGGCAACTTCGAGTTTGCGATGGCGACATCCAATCAACTAGCGTTGTCTTGCGCAAACGAACTCAACGCGAACTGCAAGTGCACGGCGCTCCGGGGTCACCGCACGTTTAGCGTCAATGGCAGCATTGCCCTGACAACTCGCACCGAGTTGCCTGCGCCGGACACGGGCCAGTTTTTGTTGGGATTCGATTTCACTGCCATGAGCAGTCTCCCAGAGAAAGTCAAGGCACTGACCGAGACGGGTAGTTCGTGGGCAGCTCAATTAAAGTCCGCGGTGCAAGCAGCGAGCCTGGACGTGTCCGCAGAGAGCCCAACGGTCGAGGCGACGGGCATCTCCTTCAGCTTGCAGGATGAGTCCAACGTGGACACTCAAAAGGCCCTGATAACAAAGTTAGTCAGTGCTGAGGCCGACACCGACCTGTTTCTGCAAAATCTGAACATGGCTCCGGCGCAGTACAACCTCGCCGTAAATGTAAAGACCGTCAAGTGCGAAGGCAGCCAGCGCTTGTTTATCAATGGCACGTCGATGACCTGCGTCTGCAACATATACTCTATCGAAAACCGCACGTGCTCCGCGGAAACGCCAGGGGGGCTGTGTTGCGTGCGGTGCGAGGCGGGCAAATATGCCGAAAAGCACGACGGCCGCGGGGAGCGCTGTGAGCTGTGCCCCGAGAACCACTACTGTTTGCAGCAGGGTGCCATCCAGGCCAAGACGCGGTGCATGCCTGACATTGTCGGCAACGAATTGGTGTCGATTTTTGGCAGCACGTCGCACGCCGACTGCAGGAGCCCGCTTGAACGCTTCCTGACGTTTGAGCTGGATCTCGGGCGCACGATCTCGATTGCGCAGGCCGAAAACGAGGCGCTGTTCTTTAACTTTGCGCCCGAAATCAGGCCGGCAGTGTCCATTGCGCAAGGACTGGACGCGGCAGGCACCGGGCTGACTAACATCTCGGTGAAAAACTTTGTGACGCTGTGGGAGATTGTACCAGGCGCCAACTTTTCGAGGGCCCTGGACATTGACAGCATCCGCGAGGTGATGAACGCCCCGAGAACGACCCAGGTCGAGATCGTTGGCAACTGCAGCGCGGGGCACCGCTGCGAGGCGCGCATCACCGCCGACATTCTGTACAACGAGGCGTGGCAGAAAACGGCGCTGGAGCAGCAGCCCGGGGTCGAGAGCGTGGGGTTGCTGACCACGCTCGCGTCGTGCGAGGCCATGATTTCCAACGCGAGCAAGACGTTTGCGCTGTTTGACCGGGCCCTGCAGGAGGCGCTGGGGCCGGTGCTGAACTCCATCTTTGGCCGCGTCGACGCGGGCAGCGTCAAGGCGTTTGACTTTTTGCGCATGTTACCGCCAGACCCCAACAGCCGGTGCCGGAGCGAGTCGGGCGAGGTGTTTCTGCGGGACACGTGCCAGTGCCCTGCACACGCGGTCTCAGACGATGGGCGCTGCTCGCCGTGCAGACCTGGCACGTACCGCGCAGTCGACATGGCCGCGTGCACCCCCTGCCCCGAAGACCACCGCTGCGTGGGAGGGCAGGCGCCCCAAAACTGCAGCACCGTGATTGCCGGCAGCATCGCCGGGCTCGGCAGCAGCGTGTGCCGCTGCCCCAACATGCACTACGAGACGCACAACGGCGGGCACCGGTGCGTGGCCTGTGACCGCAAGGACCCGTCGCACGCGTGCGAGCTGGTGGACACGTTCACGGAGCTGGTGCTGCGGTACCCGGCACAGTTTGAAGACTCGCTCACGGTGACTGCGCACGCGATGCTGGACACGCTGCAGGGGCATTGGTGCGAGGGCCCGTCGATGCAGACCAACGTGTACGCGAGCACCCTGTTGACTGGCGCCGACACGGCAGCGCTGGACGCCGTGCAGGCGCTGCGGGCGGAGGACTTTGACGCCGTGTCGATTCACCACAGGCACGCGCTGCGTGTTGTGTACACCATCCACGGCGAGCAGCGCCTGCAGGCCGTGTTCCTGTCTGACTTTTTGGAGACCCTGCTCAAGCAGGCGCCGGGCCAGGAGAAAATGCTGGAACTGGACCGGTACGTGCTGCAGGTGGGCGAACTGCGCGAAATGCGCTTCGAAGTCATCTTTTTGTACTCCCTTGGGGGTTACAACATGTCGGACATTTTCTCGGTGCATAAGCAGATCAATTCGGGCTCCGAAGACTACCTGGACGACAACAACAAGCGCATCAAAGTACAGGGCAGGTCGTACACCCTCCTGTCCAATATCACGCTCCACAACCGACGGCCGAACGCTGTCATTTCGCACGACCTGCAAGAAAAGCTTTCCGGCGTGCTGGACATTGACCGGGTCGGAATCCAGCAGTGTGTGTTGGTCGAAGGGCGCGTCCGGGGCGCGAGCACGGCTGCCTTGCAGAAACAGGGCTTTGTGCTCGTCAACGCCACCACGTTTTACCGCGACAAGCCGACCTGCCGTGCACACGATGGCTCGCTGGGCAACCGGGATGAACACGGGGACTGCGTGTGCGAGGAGTGGCAGGAGCAGACCGGGCCCGACAACAACACCTTTACCTGCCGCAAATGCCCCTCTGGCATGTACAGTGAGCACGGGGCCCCGTGTCAACGGTGCAAAGAAGACCATTATTGTACCGACGGGGCGATGCATGCCTGCCCGGACTTTTCCTTTTCGTCGATCGGGGCCTCGTCGCTGCAGAGCTGCTCGTGCGTCGGCGGGTTCTACCCCAGCGTGACCGCGGACTACAGGCTCTCCCGGTGTC
>Ga0066865_10000080_pt1 | contig 21117 bp, 4 predicted proteins | sample ETN01SmetaG_2_FD_66433 | JGI IMG/M metagenome (GOLD analysis project Ga0066865, IMG submission 66433) | Marine microbial and viral communities from oxygen minimum zone, Eastern Pacific Ocean - ETNP2014F12-01SV265 | ecosystem: Environmental > Aquatic > Marine > Oceanic ...
GCGGAGCCACTTCTTTTTGACGTATGAATCTTGCGATGTCATTATCCGTCTGACTCAGTGGATCTGTGCCTTCTTGCCAAATTTTACCTTGTTTACGTATCACCACAATTTTGGCATTTGTGGCTGGTGTATTTGTAAATGTAATCACAGGATTTACACCATCTACTGTGAAATCTGCTGACACAGTGTCATCTGCTTCTGGACTATCTTGTCCGTTGGCTGGATTATACTGTGAAATACTGTTTTTACGCAGTCGCTTACCACCAACAAATAATTCAAATTGGTTAACATTTGTTGGAATAAACGAGATAGTTAATTCATTATTTGATACATTTGCACCTGTGTATACTTCAGATATGAACTCATCTTTATATGGAACAGTTTGGAATCCACTTTGATCATGAACTTCAGTATCAGCAAAGTGTTGAGTTGGTACTCCTGTACCGTGTGTACCTCTTCTTAATTGTTGTAATTTATTACCGTCTTTAATCCAGTATTCAATTCTCTCACCATCTATAAACACAATACCTGGTAAACTAGCAGTAATATTTGGCTCTGTGATTCCTGTTGCGTCTTTTAGATCAATTTCTTTATCATACCAGTACAATGTATTTGCAAGGAAGTATTGTCTATCATTTCCTATACGTTTATAACTTGTTCTGTTCATCATATCTTTAAATTGTCTGTATGCAAATTTTCCAATAAAACTTGGTGCAGAGAAATGCATTACATCTATTTGATCATTTTGACTTACAGTTCTTGAAATTAAAACTCTCATTTGATCATTCGACACAGTGTAGTCAACACTTGGTGCTAACCACTCGCCATTTAATGATACCCAAACATATTGAGCATCAACTGCCGGCTTACGTAGATAAATTACTCCATTTGTCAATTGATTGTATTGATAATAATCATCAGTGTTTACTGTAATCGATAATCTAGCAATTACATCTGCCTGTTCTCTTTCTATATCTGCTATGTCATGTTTACTAAATTGGTAAGCAGTTACTTTTGTATTTTGTGTTGGTGCAGTTGTTAAAGTTAATACACCAGCATCTGATATACTGTATTGTCCGTTGTCTATAAACACATCTAAAATATCTCCAGCAACACCAACACCTGATTCTAGTGTTACACTTGAGTTACCAGGATTCCATCTGTATTGTGAACTTGTCATTTCAACGTCATTTAAAAATGCTCTTACATCTGACGTTCCTATACTGCCTGGAATTATTTGCCAGTTTTCAATTTCATATTCTCTAACAGTTGAAACTTTAAATTGCTTGTACCAACCACTTCTAAGCATACTGTCACCAACTTTAACAATTACATTTGTGGTCAAAGGTTTTTGTGCAAAAGGTGTTGGCGATAATTGGTATGTTGCTGTGCTTCCGTCACCAGTGAATTCATTTTGTGTAACTTCACTAAACGATTGGCTTGCACTTTCATATACACAAATACTAATTACAGCATCAATTGCCGGAGCCGTGTTAAATCTTATTGCTACTCTGTTTGGTACAGCAAATGAACTGTCTGTTTCTAAAACTTGGAACGTTGCTCTTTGCCCATTTACTCTTACAAAAACAGATATTTTTCCTTCTGTATATTTTGCTCTTGTAACAAAATCAACAGTTGAACCATCGCCAGTAAATGTATCAACATCTAAAACAGATTCACCGTTGTTACCCATTGTAATAAAATTAATTTTGTTTCCATTTGTAGGAGCACTATTGAATATAATTTTCTTGTTTTGATAATCAACTGTGAATAAATTGCTGTTATATAATATGTTGTTCACAGAAACAAATACTGCATCAGCACTTTGCGGATAATCTGTATAAGCAAATTCTGTTGTTGTACCATCACCTATGTAATTGTAACTGTTAATTTTACTGCCAGTATTTGAACCTCTATCATAAACTTGTATGTCTAATGTGTCTAATACTTGTCCTGGTACAAATTCTTCTGGTCCATGTGATGATGTTGGAGTTACAAATCCGTCTCCGTCAACATTAATATCTTCAGCATTCAAACCTTGTGCTGTAGAATATGCTAAATCACCACCTTGTAAAAGTGTGTCAACTTCTTTTGGATCAGGTAAGAATGAACCATCACTTGTGGATTTTCTTATAATGATTGTATCATTACCTGTTTCAACAGCACTGATGTTTACAGTTTTAGATACTCCATCGCCAACGATTGTCTGCATAACGGCATTTACATTCGTTTGTTGTGGTGTTCCAAAATTAGGATCATCAACTCTTACACCATTTCTATAAACATTGTATTGTACATTTGCTTCTAATGTTTTAGAAAGAGTTAAAGATAATGTACTTTGATCAAGATAGAAAACTTCATCTTCATAACTTTCATCATAAGTGTCCCACTCACCATCCATAAATGGTTGATTGTCCCAACCTGATTTGTTTTCAAAACCTATGCTACGTACTTCAACTCCACCGTAATCTATACCTTCTATAACCTGTGCAAGTTCTTTGCCTGGCATTCCAGCAGTTGGTGAATAATATAAATTAACTCTATCTTGTGTTTGCAATACATCTTGATCAATTAGATATTCGATTGATATATTCATATTGTTTGCTGGTGGTAAAGTAAATGAAACATAACCACAATTTCTTTCATACGATTTAGTATTATCTATATCATTATTGAAAGTGTATTCACTTCTTAATTTTAATTGATTGTTTACTTTTACTTTGACAGTTGTTGTACGCAAGTCCATCGGCCACTTTAATTTAAATTTGAGTTGACTTGCATTTCCAGTGAACGTTTCAGTTCTTGTTAAATTAGCAAGTAAAAGGTCACCAGTTGTTCTATCAAATTTTACGCCAAGGTGTGTTGATCTTGCAAAACTATCACCTAACACAGCACTTGCTTTTGCTACTGTGCCTGTAGTTGAACCAACTATATTAATTGTAGGAGTAGAAATATATCCGCTACCTTTTTGGGTAACATTTATTCTACTTATTTTTCCATTTTTTACATACGCAACTGCTTTGGCTCCTGTTCCGCCTCCGCCATTTATTTCTATTTGCGGTGCGTTTTTATATCCCGTACCTGCTTCGCCTATATTAATTGCAGTTATTTGAAAACCAATATTATCTTTCCAATGCTTATCAGGGAACGTGTTAATATTATCGGCATTTACTAATGCACTGTTTTCTATTCTTATATTAGAAGGTGTAATAACTCCATTTACATATCTTGGAGGATAATCAAAATCTGTTAGAGTTGTATTTGTAGGTTCAATTTTTTCATATGAACTTACATATTCTCTAATTTTTGATTTAAATGGTTTAATTTCTTTAATGTAATCCTCATAATTTGATAGATTGTCATTTTTAAATGTTGCTTTTTGTTTTAAATCACCTACGTTGTGTTGTGCAGTTACAAAACTTGTTTTGAATACCCAATCATTTAAAGTGTTTTCTGATAGTGCATACCGTATACTTGCAAAGAATAATTTGTTGTATTCAATTTTTAAGTCTTCAACAAATATATCATCACGTATTGTTTCTAAAATTATTCTTGTTTCTTCAATTGGCTGTCTATCGTATAATTGAATATCAAAACTATTACTATCAAATCCTATGTTTTGGTTTGCATAATCATATAATTTTGTGTTAAACTGAATTGTGCCATTTTGTCTTCCAATAGTTTTGTAATTTACAGTATAGTCCACATCGGTTTGATTATCAATCTTTTCTAATAATAACCAGCCACCTGTGCCTACAGTTTCAATTTTTACTACATCACCGATATCACAATCTAACGCATCTAGTTCATAAGTTTGCGAAACTTTTTTATCTATTGCTGTGAATATGCTGTATCCAGTATCATACCAGTCTGCATATTCCCAATATAAGTTTACATTATAAGATTGTACTCTTGTTCTTGTCCAACCTTCAGTAGTATAAGAATATACTCCCCATTTGCCTGTTACTGTGCTATCTGCGTTTACTAATGCACTGAAGTTTCTTACTTGTAATGTGTCTGTTGTTTTGTAATTTTTACCTTGATCTCTTACCACAGCACTTGATACTGATCCGTTTATATCCAATGATAGTTCAATTACTGCACCTGTACCAGTTGTTGAATTAATTGTAACTGTAGGTTTGTAAGCATAACCTTTACCTGCATCAGAAACAAATACACTTTTTATTTTGCCGTCTTCGATTGTAGGTACAAGTGTTGCTGTTTTAACTGTGCCTACACCTACAAATTGTAAATCTTTTTCTGTGTCCACCACAGTGTCATACAAGCCTGTTGCAGTTGTAGGTGCCGGATCCGATTTAATTAGTTTAGCAAGATTTATTTCATCTACTATTAAATTTTTAATTAAAACACTATTGATTCTTTCAATTGCTTGTTTTAATGCTTCTGCTTTATTTTTGAACCAACTTTGTCTTGGTTGCATTAATGTTCCGTATTTTAATTTTTCACTTAAATCAGGATCTGGAACTTGATTCTCCAATGCGTCATATCCAACTAAACTGTTAAACCAAACTGTTTCTATATCTTTTGGAATGTAACTAGATGCAAGATTTTCAGTTATAATTGCATATTCATTGTGAATGTTATTTGTTGTCACAGTATTGAACAATCTAAAGTTTAACACAGTGTCAGTATCTGTGATTAATCCGCCACAGTTTACAATAGCAAATTTATTTTTTCCAAATATAGTTACGTATTTGTAACCTTGTGATCTTGGATCTTTTATCAATTTCATTACGCCATTAGCAGATAAACTTCTTCCTTCAATTTGAGGAATAGTAGTTGGGCCTTTTACCCAATAATAATAAACGTTTGTGAACGTGCCTGCTATAGAATCGTATTTTCTTTTTAAGACAAAATCGTTTACATTAGATACAGAACCAGTAACACCTAATGCTAAACCTTCAGCACTTGCACTCAAAGTATTCCATTGAGTTGGTGTATATTTCGATTCTGTCCATTCATGCACATCTATTGATGCACCTGGAAACAATTTATTCCAATAAGAGTTATTGAAAATAATATTACTTTGATATGGATAGTAATATTGTGCTGTGCTTAAATCCCACCATAGTCTACCCAACTGTGTTTCATCCCAATGATTTGTGTCATCTCTTTTTGAAGAACCTGCTTGATTATAAGTTGCTGGATCGTATTTTGTTTTGTAATAAATTTCTTCTTCCGCTGGTCCTGGAATTTTTCCAAATATTGGATCAATGTAATCTAAATTTGCAAGGACCTCTTTTGTTTTTCTATCGTATAAAAAGATTCCTTTGATTTTAGATAAATCAGGTTGTTCAATACCACCCGTTGTTTCATGTATGCTAGTCCAATTTTTAGCGTCTTGTGATCTACGGAAATCTATTGTTGTGCCTATTTCTGCATTTGTTAATTGTAAATTAGGCATTCCAACATAAACATGATTTACATTGACTAATAAATTAGAACCAAATTGCTGTATACTTGTATCTGCATAAGTGAATTTTTCTGAATATAATAATGTGTTATCAAATTTTTCATAAATGTGAATTGTACCTGTGTCTTGAACTACTTTCGTGAACGAGGTCATTTGATTGTCAAAATTTGTTGTACCGTTATCAAATGATGTTTGGATAGTCATGTCACCTTTTAAACTTGTGACAGCAAGAATATCTCCACTGAAAGATAAAGCATACCCAAAGTTTTCACTTACTTCTTTAGCAGGACTTGTTAAAGTTTGTGTGAGAGCATACAAACCTGTATCATCTGTTGCTTTTTTGTAAACATAAACGGCACCCATATCTATATCAGTGAAATCTTTTAGAGGAGATCCAATAGCAATTAATTGACCATCACCACTGATACTGATATCAGCACCAAAATTAATTGTAGGTCCTGAATCATCTGGTGCATTTATTGTTTGCTTGTATGTGTAATGATTGTCATGCAATCTGTATACAATTATTTTTTGACTGTCATTTGAGTACAATACATTGGCAATAATATTATTTCCATTTGTGTCAATGTCAAATCTATTTCCAAACTGAACCATGTTGTTTTGATCTAGAGTGCTGTCATTTTCCAATTCAATTCCTGAATCATTTGGAATGTAACCTAAGAAGTCAGTATGAGTATTTTGCAATTCCCAGTTTGCTGTGTTGAATGCACCAGCAATCATATTGGTTGTCGCTTTGTACAATTGACTGTTGTAAACAACTAATTCACCTGTTTGATAAGCAACTGTATTTTCAAAAGGTCCTCTGTATTGAGGATCAATGCCTAACCACCAATTTTTTGTAGCACTGTTTTCTATGAAATAAATTTTACCAGGTAAATTTGTTGTGTTGTCACCTTCTGCTCCTATGTAAGCAACAGTTTCATTGCCCACAGTTCTAATTTTAATACGTGATCCAAATCTTAATCCAGTTGTAGCATCTGGTATACTGTAACCACCGGCAAAAGTAAATTGTCCATTAGTTTCTTTTTTGTACACAAGGAAACAACCTTGATTAGTGAAAGCACTTTGCACTCCTTCACCTACTGGAATATTGTAAACTTGTATCCAATCTTTGTTTGTGCTACTTGGTATGTTCGCAGAAACATTGATTCCGTCCAATGTTTGTTCATCCCAATTCCAATATTCAATATCTCTTCCGAAATATTCTGTGATTGTGCCTGAAAAGTTGATAGGTGCTGTGTGTTCAAACACTAGTAAATTACCAATTACTCCAGGAATATTACTGTCTGTGAATGCTGTTTGTTCAATATTACCTAACAATCTGTTTGGCGTTCCTACAACTGTGATTGTTCCATTGGCGCCTGCATTGGAACCTTGCACAAATGGCATACCATTGCCTGATAAATTTTTGATCCATAATCTATATTTTTGCAATCCTGTGTATTGAATTGCCGCCACTGTACCTTCTCCGCCAAAGCCTGCTGTTCCTGTGTAAGTGGTATCACATCTAACAACGTCACCAACTGTTGGTACATAGAAGTTTGCATTGTTGTCTGGTTGAGAGTCGACATCAACATAGCCTTCCCAAACATCACTGATTGTTTTCAATCCATTTGTGTCAGCATTAGAAATATTCAATCCTGGAAAAGTGTATCTATTGTTGGATACAGAATTAAACCATACATTTACTTGGTCACCTGCCTGTTTGCCCATTGCATGATAACTTGTTTGAACATCTGTTCTTATAAAATACTTGTTGCTTAACACACTGACTGGTGAACCATTTGCCTGCCAACTGTTTGTGCTTTGATCAATGTAATAACTCTGAGCATAAGATATCATTCCAAATTCTGCATTGTAAACCGGACTCATTGGTGAGATAGGTGTCCATGGATATTCTAATGAATTGAAAAAATGACTTACTGTTCTTGTTACATTTTGTCTAATGATGTCATATATTACAAGGTGATTAGATGTATCTGCACCCAAGTCTGTAGACACTGCTGTTGGAAAATCAACTCTCCACCAACCTCCTAGGTGATTATAATCTTCTGTAATAACCCTGTCATATGCACCTATTTCTAAATTGCCAAAGTTTATTGAATCTGAATTAGAAAATACTCCCTGTACATCTTTCAAATAAATTAATGTTTTTGTTCCAACTTTGTTTACATACACCACTGTTCCTTGTGCTGTATCTGTTGTAAGCACATTACCAACTACAGGATCTTTTAATGTTAAATCTACTTTAAGTATTTCATCAATTTTTTCTACTATTGGTACAGCATTGAAAGAGAAAAGATCACCTAGTAGTGTTGATTGATTAATATTCTGTCCAAACGGTGCTTTTGGATCCTTCATGTAATTGTTTCTGTCCTGGTTGTAATCAGATGTGAACGACAGATAATTCATGTACAATTTGTCACCAATTTTTGTGCCGTTGTATTGATCAGCACTTGCTCTTACTAAAAGGTGATTCGTTGTTGTGCCTGGGTGAACATAATCACCTATCAAAAGGTTTGTAATTGCTGAGTTAGTTGCTTCATTGTATAAACCTGCGGCATCAAAAGTTGTAAAGTCTACAGAAGGATCTGAACCAATTATTTGATTAGTTGCTCTCCATAATTGTTTTTTGTATTGAACAATATTTCCTGTTGCATAATTCTGTGTTTCAACATATTGACCTTTGTATTCTGTTTTAAGATTGCTGGCATCTGGAGCACCAACTAGAATGAAATCACCCTCAGGTGAAATTTCCATTGCTTTACCAAATTTACTATTAGAACCAAATAAGTCTGTTTGCTGATAGATAGGATCAACAGTTGGTGATTGAATTATTTGTATAAGTTTTAATGTAGCACTTTCAGTTCCTCTACTGAACACATAAATTTGTCCATCATTTTCATCTGGTTGTCCTACTAATAGTATTGTGTTATTTTGGTTTGCTGATAACACTTGCCCAAAACTTATATCACCTGAATCTGTGGTTGAACTTACAGTGTCATGCTGTTTGAAAACAAATTTATTGTTTACAATTTTCCATTTACCATCATTACTTTGATCTACCCAGAATTTTTCATCATCTTTTAATCCTTGGTCAACAATTCTTTGATTTATTTCCGCAATATCTGACACACGACTTGTAACAAGTCTTCTAATAAATCCTACTGCTGTTGTGATAGATTGAAATCCTGTTTTAGGTTCACACACAATTGAATTTAAAGACACTGAACTACATTTTAGCACATAATCAGATCCATTTGCATTAACTACAAAAATTTCTCCAACTGCCATTTCAGCATTGTTTAAAGTTGTAACTGTGATTCCATTAGAACCTGCAACAACACTTGTAATTGTTTGTGCAGTATTTGAATATCTAAATACATTCCAACTTGAATTATAATTTCCTACCCAAGCATACTGTCCGTCTTTTAATGTTGTTAAGGTTGTGCTGGTTAATAAATCATCATATGTGCCTACAGTTAAAGATATATCTATTGGATTAACTGGCCCTGCTGTTTTTATGTAAGTGTTCTGATCATATTTTACAGGAAAAGGAGCATGAGTATAACCATCTGGTTTTAAATAAACTTCACCAGATTGTATTCTATAAACTAGATCAGTTTCAGCACCAGCACCATCATCAGTTAGTTCGACTGGCTGTGGATTTAATCTTACTTTTGATTCATTTAATCTATATTCTATTTCGTCAAATGTATCTGATGCTCCGTATTGACCTTTTCTAATACCCCACTCTTCGTAGAAGTCAACGCTTTCTTTGTCTGCACTTGCTAATGCGTCAAATAATTTAGATAGTGCATTAGATGTACCTTTTTCTCTAATGTATCCTTGATAAAATTTATATTGAGCAACATCATCATTAATAATATTTCTTAAATATTCTCTTGGTTGATAACCAATCAAATGCTGTGCCATTCTCTGTTGATCACTGTCAAAATTATCTGTGTCTAAATCATAGAAGTCTGCAAATTGACTTGCTTTGTAATCAAAGTTTGCGTACAGTGATGGTGTAGGTTTAGAATCAAGTTTTCTCCAATCTTCATCACGAAATACTGCCACCCCTTTTAATTTTTTGTTGGCAGTGTAATAAAATTGTTTGTGTTTGACAACATCGCTCATTGCGTAATCTGTATAAGGCGACCAGTTTTTAGTCTTGGCTTCGTCAAATATAAAACCAGGTATGTTGCCACTACCATCCCATTCTGTCAAATATCCTAAAACTTTGATCCTATCCTGTTTGTAACCGCTGGCAGGATCAAATATAAGATCATTGAAACTAGTTGAGTTGTCTATAACACAAACATTTTCTTGTTGTACTACTGGTATTTTCGCAAAATAAATTCCGTTAATTGTATTTTTTAAAAGTAATTCAAATCTATTACTATCTCTTAATACCCTTATTTGATTCTTTTCTAATTTATTACCGTCTTCTTTTAAAATTCCATATGTATAAAAATTATTAATTACGTTGTCTGTTGTGCTATTTTTAGTCTCTAATATTAATCTTTCCGCAGATGGACTCAAACTTATAACACTTCCATTATCCCAGTTTTGTGTTGTCCAATATAAAAACTCTCTTGTGCTTAAATCCCAATTAGCAACTTTTTCTAGTGACTTGTTAAAATCATTAAATTGGAAGCCTAAGGATTGTAAATATTTTCCATAGCCTAAAATTATATCAACAATATCCTGTAGGTCTTCATAGGTCGTGCCATAAGATATAGTGCTTATTTCTGTTGCAAAATTTTTTCTTAATTGTGCAGTTACTCCACCTTCAATTGGTAAGTCAACTAGTTTTACAAATTTACTTAAATCAAATGCACTGCCTGAAACGTGTTGTGTTTCCACAGCATAAAATTCATTTGCATATTTTACATACTGTCCTACATCATATCTTTTGTTTGATGCCCAATTAACATATGATGCACTAACTCCACCTACAGAAATAAAAGGATCTGTTGCAGTTTTTATCGGAGCAAAATATTTTATATTAGGATCATTTTTGTCATATCCTCTTAACAAGTAACCACTTGTAGTTTTTTCTACAATTAATGCACTGTAAGTTAATACATCTATAGCAGAACTTACATTGTAAATTAATTTGTAATTTTCTTCAGGTACAAATATGTTTGCTGTATTTGTTGGCGATTTGCTATCCAACAATAAATTAAATTTATTTTTGTTACTGAATCCTCTTATTTTAAATCCAATTTGTGCTTTTATATTTTTAATTTTGTTTTGATAATCTTTGTAATCTGTTAAAAGATTTGTGTCAACATAATCATAAATGTAGTTGACTAAACCACTTGTAAGGACAAGAGTTGTATCTGATACTGCACTAGGAAATATTAAACTACTAGGTGAAATTCGTAAACCAGTTGAATAAACAATTTGTCCTGCATCATTGCGTGTAATTCTACTAGTGTCCCAACCTAATCCAATTAGTTTAGCAGGTTGATGTAACATATAAGATTTAAGAATAGCAAAAGGATAATCAGAACTTCTTCTCCAAGCCGTTTCAACTGGACTGTGATCTCCGAATTTGTATTTTTCTTTTGTTAAATTTAATAAAACTCCTCTTGCATATCCACTTTCAAATGGACTCTTAATAGCGCCTGTGCTTGTTACAGGTATATACGAAGTTAAATTTGTTCTTTTATATTTGTCTAGAACAACTAATTTTTTGTTAGGTTCTCTAACAATGCCTGCTTCCATATCTTTCCATAACACAAGGTTTTCTTCTGTGTATGGTGCGGGTCCATAAGTAGTTTCCCACCATGTTGGTTTCTCAGTGTAACCAATTATTTCCCATGGGGTAATATTAGGTCTATCTGTTCCAAATGCGTATTTGTATATTCCTCTCCAATGACCTAGTAATTTTTCGCCAGTTGGTGTAACAGCATTTGAGTAATTCCAAGTTAGACTGTTTGAATCTTGCTGATATGTATTTGCTGTGTAATCTTCATTTCCAATGAATACTGCCCAAGCATTAAAATCTTGTATCAAAGTTTTATTAATAGAATCATGTGTAAATAAATTTTTACGATTATCTTTAGGAATAAAAGAATTGTAATCTATTAAATCTTTATCAAATGTTGTTTTAATATTATTGTAAATTCTTTTTTCTAATTCTAATATTAAATCATCTCTGTAATCACCGTATGCTTTGGTGATACTTCCGTCATGTCCTTGTATTACATCAACTGGTTCAACAAGAGTTGTGTCACTGTATTTTTGCGGAATATATTTTGGATATAATCCTAATTTTGTTGGAGTTGCTGGTATATGTGAACCGTTTGATGTATCATATTCACGTATTACTATTTCATCATCTAGTGCAACAGTTTTTGTTACACTTACAAATCCATTTGAAAACACATAGTCTTTGCCATAACATAGTTGTATTCCATTATGATAAACATTGATTGCTTGGTTGGATAATACATTTAAGTCAAAATTACTTGCCACAGCAAAAAATTTACTATTTAAATCTAAAACTTTATGTGTGGTTGATTTAAACGCACCAATTCCTATCATATCAGTTTGGAAAAATGGTGATGAATCTGTATTATTTTTATTAATTTTTTCTAGAATTTTATCAACTGCTATCGCAACTGAACCGTCATATCCTAAATCAGTTGCTCTTTCTATAAAGGCTCTTTTGAATCTAGAGTATGCTTCTTGACTGTAAGATATTGCTTTGAATACATGGACATCGTTTCTTAACATTGTGTACATTGCAAGACTTAATGGGCCTGAATGCTGTAAAAATTTTCTTCCATATTGCGTTGCTTCTGGAAAATCTCTTAAGTTACTTTGCCCTGGCGTTACACCACTTATTCCAGGTAATTCATTAGTAATAGATTTGACATGGTCAGTAACTTGTCCTAGTGTAAAGGATGAGATATTTTCATTTAAAGTATTTCCTTCTAAATTACTTGGAAACTCATAATGACCATTTGCATTTTTCTTTGTTGCACTTGATGATTTAATTACAACAATGTCATCAATGTTCACAGCAGTGTTAAAATTGATAAATGCAACAGAATTAATTCTGTTTATTGTGTAGTCTGTTATTTCTAATTTAATTTGATTGTTTAAAAATACCTTGACTGTTAAATCGTTTAGATCTCCGCTTTTATCATAAACATCTACAGCAAAATCATTTAATTGGTTTGCGTTAGCAACATAAAGTCTTTCTACTCTTTGATAACTTTCTGTGTTTGCTTTTTCCCAACCATTTACTAAACTGTGTGTTGTTCTATCTGTATATTTTTTTAAAAATGCTGTATCAGTTTTTACTGTTGTTTGTGAGTCATCACCATATACAAAAGAGTCATTTACAAGATTAAAATCAAAAGATATATCTCCAATATTTTCAACATTTAGATATGATAAAGGAAATCCTAATTCTGGATCATTAGCGCCTGTTCCTGTTTTGTAACTGAAAACTTTATTTCCAACAAAACTTGAATTACTATAATTTGTAGAATTAACATACGTATTTCCAATAGTATCAAATAATTCAAATAACGGTGCTTGGTTTACCTCAGACTTGCTTTGTGTCAGTTGCCAGGTTGTTCCATCAAACCAATAAATTTTTCCTTGATTTTTTAATCCTTGTGTTACTAATACTGTCTCGTCTTGTAAAGAAGTAGAATTTGTTATTTCAACTAAACTAATTTGTCGTGTTGTTTTATTATTTTCTGTGAAATCTAAAAATTTAACTTCGTAAATTTTATTTTTTACTAAAGGATCTGGGTCAGCAGTAAACAAAACTCTCATTCCGTTTGTTAATTCTACGCCATCAATGTAATAACCTATTGCTCCTTCAATATCAGACATTACATCTGTTGTTACACTATCAATTAAATTTACGTTACCTTTGCTAGATGTTCCAAAATTATATAATTTTAAACCTGATTCAAACTCTATAATAGGTCGTCTTGCTCTTAATGATTGGTCTACATTTGCAATTTGTCCATTTGCTTTTGCACTTGCTTCTATAACTGATTTGTGTATCCATCTGTTATGTCTACTCCAAGGATTTCTATCTGGAGATGCTTTGTTTATTACAATATAATCCTTGTTCAAAGCATATGAAGTTGCTGTTCCAAAGCCTACAGTATCAAATTGCACTGTGTCAAAAGGAACCGGACTATTTTCTGTGTATGCACTTACAACTTCTAAATCTTGAACATTAATTAATTGTATTGCAGAGCCTACTCCTTCTACATAATATTCACCTTCTGCGTATTCCGTAGGAGTAATTGTACCTTTAAAATTAATTTTCATTCCATTAGATAATTCAGTGCCGTCTGATAAAGTGTAAGATTTTTTACCTAACACTTCATTTGCTACATCTAATTCGCTATTTTCTTCTATTGTGTAAATTTTTATTAATCCCCAAGCATTTATATCATTGTTTGCACCATAGTATAATTTGTCAGGTGCTGTGTCTGAAACTGTGAATTCAATAATTCCCTTTTCAACTTTTTGTTGACTTACACCCACATTGTATATAAAGTCGTCGCTAGAACTTCTTGCCGTCTTAATTGTGAATGGAAGACCTTGTGCTGATATATCAAACTTATATGTTTGACCTTTATATAATTTTAAAGTAGGATTTACAGTTTTTCCGTCTGGAGTAAAAATGTATGCATAATTATCTCCTTGATCGCTTTTTGTCACTGTGTAGGTACTGACAACTGATCTTTGTTGTCCCGTTACTGTAACTGTAGATGCTCCATACGGCAACCAAAAATATTCTCTGTAATTTACAAATTTGTCCCAGTTAATTTTTGGAGACCATGTGTAATATTCTTGTGCATTTAAATTAGAATGATCATCTACATCACCATTAAGGTTTTTAATTTGATTTACATAATCAATATAATCTTTGTAGAAGTTTACATTACCTAGTTCGTCAGTTTCTGTAATGCTTGGCTCAAATTGATAATTTTGTCTATCATCATTTATATCAGGCAAATACAAATCATCTGCTTTGTAAGATTTAGTGTTCTTTCTACCGTAGTATGCAGAAATTTTTTCCAACGTTCCGCTGGAAATCATTTTGTCTAATGTGCTATTTAGAAACTTTTGGTTTACTGGTGTTCTGTAATACTTAGGTAAAAATTCACTAGACTCTCTCTTACTAGAACCTTTGTCAGTTGGAACTGGAAAATCTTTTTGATTGTTGTCGTATGCCATTAATATCCACTGCCTCCCCCACTAGAGCCTCCTGAACTAGAACTCGTAGAACCTGTTGCACTCGAACTAGAAGCAAGTGTACCACTCAAAGTAGAAGAAGTAGTGCCGGAACCTGTTGTTACTGTTCCAGTAGATTTAATTTGTGCGGCTGTAATTGCATCTATTATTTGTATGTCGGTTACTTTTGCACCGCTGATGAATATCTCATCTGCTTCAGATTTAACTTCAAATAAACTACCAAACGTTTGTGTACCTTCATTAGGTACAATTATGAACGTGCTAACATCAGGTGCTAATTGATTCATTACATAAGCAGTTAGTTCTGAAAAGTAAAATGTATCACCGAAATCCCAATTTTCAAGTGCAAAAAATTCATTTATTGCCGCTATTATTCTGCTCTTAATATCTGCATCATTTGTCACTTCATCTGGATTTTTTACAACTTTAAATGTTGCTTGTACATCTTCATCTGCAGAACTGCCAAATAATACTTTATATTTCACTGGATGGTAAATTAGTGTATCACTAATTGATTTAATAGGTGCCAATGCTGTGTTAAAATTATTAAACAAAGAATCACTACTTGGTAATAAAGGTTTAGTTGCAGTCACTCCAGTCAGCCATTGTCTGAAATCAATATCGTAAGTTCTAGTTAATACATATAAGTCAATAATATTTGTTACACTAGGATCTAATCTTGTGTTTCCATCAACTGTGTGTACATATTGAAATTTAATTTTATCTCTTCCTAAATGAGCAACATAATTTGTTTCATCAGTTGATGTATTTGTAATCGTGTTTACTTTTTTAAATGAATTAGTGTCTATTATGTAAACAATTGATCCATCTGTGTAATCGCCAATAGCACCCACAGAACTTTGTCGTACATAAATTTTTTCATCTGTTGCATCTACATAAGCATATCTCTGCGTACCATTTTGTCCATCTATTAATTTTTGAAAAACATATTTTGATGTTGCGTTAGTTGTAGGCTCAACAACATTATTAAATGCATCAGGATTATCTACAATGCCATCTTGATCAGAATCAAAATGCGTTAATTCTAATTTTGAACTATCTATATATCCTTGTGCTGTTCTAAATTCAGTTGCTACACTGAAATCTATATCGTTAGTAAATGCATCAACAGAATCAGGTTTAGTGTTAAATGATAACACTGAAATTTTATCTTGCACTGTTTTTCCAGTTACTATGTTGAAGTTTCTGTCTACACTATCGTAATAAAATCTTACTTCTTTTTTGCTTTCAAACACATATCGCAATACTCTTGTTGTGATAGTATATGTTTCGCCGTTATTTGTAAAACGTAAAATCCAACTTGAATCTAATTGTTGATTTGTTGTGTCACCAGTCTTACCTGTGCTGAAATCACCAAACACATTTAAATTATTTTCATCTATTAATTGCCATGATCTTGTCGCTACATCAAATCTTAAACCAAAATTATTGTATGCAAAAGTTTGGTCAATTATTAAAGTTTTTATATCACTTGATAATTGTTTTGCAAATTTAGGTAGTATTTGTGTTGCAATAGCACCACTTGGTACCACGTCATTAAACTGTATAGGACCTTCGCCTGTTGTTGGAGCAGTTGCACCATCGTTGAACACACTGATTACCGCAGTCCAAATAAATGTTTTAGAACCTACGTGGTCAGCCGCGCCACTCATTAATGTGCCGTCTGCCATAAAATGTTTTCCAGCAGGTGCTTCAAATTTTACCATTGCACCTGGTTCAATGTATTTCAATTGACTTGCTGTATATGTTCCAACTTGATAATCAACAGCAGAAGCAATATCTTGCAATTTACCAGTTGAACTATTTGTATCTTTTGTAGTTTGTGTCCATGTTGGATTTAAATCTGTTAATAATATTTTTGGAAATTTTTCTAGATAATAATTTCTAACTTGTTTGTTTGATAATTTTGGTTCTATTGTGTTAGATATTACTGCTTCAATATCAGTTTGCGTTGTAAAATCAAATGTGTCAACAGTTTCAATTTCTTCTTTGTAAATTGCACCGTCATTTCCAAATAGATTTGTGTTACTGTATTTTCCTGTTGCATCTATCAAATCAAAGTATCTTGAAATACCACTTGCTGTTCTATTCAATGCTTTTACTTTAATGATCTCTTGATTAGTAGCCAATGGAGCAACATTGTAATCTTCAGCAGTAACCATTCTATTTTGTGTGTAGTATGTTGCTGGAGCATTTGTTTTGACATTTTCATTTGTTTCAGATGATGTTGCATTGTCAACTGTGTACTGTAAACCTAAAGTTAATGTAAGAGTTTCTAATTGATTATTTTCTGAAACATAATCTATATCTACCTGTACATTCTGCATATCCTCAGGTACAATTCTAATAGGTTGGTTAGCACTTGTTCTGTAATAAACTCTAAAATTACCTTGCGGTAGATTTCCAAATAAACCATCTGCAAATTTTAATGCTATAGAATCATTTGTTTTACTTAATACTGTGTAAATATTTTTGATTCCTTTTGCAGTTGAATTAAAGATAACATTATTACCAATAGTAGAATCTACTTTTGTCCATTCTTCTGCTTCTAAACCATTTTCGTCTAGACTGTATAACCAAACATCTGTATTATTAATGTTTGATGAATCTACTGACACTGATTGGTTTGCAGAAGGTGTTGTTATAGAAAAATCTCCTTGGTCTAGTACACCTTGTCTAAATTGTAAAAAGAATCCAGTGTTATTACTAGAATTGCCTTTGCCATCATCTCTATGAAGAAAACTAAAAGGATTTCCAACTTGAGGACTTTCTTCTACAACGTTGCCGTTATTAAATGTAGTTGAAACAACTTCAAAGTCTAAATTTTGTCCATCTACAATTTTAGAAAAAGAATATACAGGAGCATCTGCACTCTGTGAATTAAATCTATATTGTGCAGTTGGTATTCCATCTATTGAATCTTTCTTCACTGGTTTTCCAAATTTTTCATTCTCACCTAAACCAGAATTAATTACTTTTATAAATTGTTCGTACCAGTTATTATTACCAGAGTCATTCCAAGTAACAGTTTGTCTAGACAAATTTAAGTTGTTACTGTCAGTAATATTTTCTGTTGTAGAAACTCCTATTACTTTCATTACGCCATTAGCACATTGATTTCTAGTTACATTGTAACTGATAAGTCTTGCTAATCTTAAAACACTTTCTCTTCTATCTGCAAGATCAATAAAATTTTCTCGTGCATTTAAATCTATTCTGAATGAAACGTTTTGTCCTAAAAATGCTATTAAATCAATTAGTGCAAGATATTCTGAAGATTCTATATAGTCATTGAAATCTTCTGGATAGTTTGTTCTAATGTACTGAACCATTGTTCTACGAATAGTATCAAAATCATAACTTTGGAATTCAGCATTTTTATAGGATTGATAAATCCTTTTCCAATCTTCTGCAAGTAATAATCTGTTTTGTCTATCTGTGGATGCCATGGTTTCCTTAAATTATATCATTATTTATTGTATCACATAAACTACGCATTTAATTTAGTAATCCGTTGTTTTGGTCAAAAGTTAATCTCATCTTTTCAGATATGTTATATTTCACGTATGTTAGTTCCATTTCTATTTGAATACCTGATTCGAATGGAGTAATAAGCACTGAATCTGCTCTAACTCTAGGATCACTTGCTATAATTCTATCAACATCTTCTTTAATTGCATTTTCAAGGTCAGCAGTTAACGGGTCAAACAGCACGTCCCATATGATTGTACCAAACTCTGGATTTTCAAGTCTTTCTCCTTGGCTTATGTGAAAATGATTCAAAATATCCTGTTTAATTAATCCAACATCAAATAGACTGAAAGATGTGTTATCTGGATTAACAGTGCTTATGCCTCTGTAAGTTTTTTGTGTTGGTGGTTGTGTTCTAAACTTACCGCCTGCTACTGTAACTTCTTTATATAATTTTTTCTCTGCCATAACAATATTTACTTTATTTTTAACCCCCTATTATAACTTTCCCTGATCCTGATGTCATTGCACCTGCATCAGCACTATCACCTACTCTTGCAACTGGTGAATTTACTACAATTACCTTTGAACTACCAGCATTAACATTTGCCACGTGATCAGGACAAGGTGGATTAGGTGGATTAGGATGTGCTACTGTTGGATCGCCCACTCTAGCCACTAATTTGTTTTGCACATAAACTTTGGATTGTCCAGGAGTATCTAATACTGTTGATCCTACGCAACCGTGTCCTGTGGATAATGAATCACCTTCTCTACTTGTTTCTGGCATTATGTCCTCGCATTTTTAAATGTGTCTGGAATATTGATTGGTTCTGCAACTACAATATCTTCCTGTTCACTTCTGTCTGTTTTAGCCAATGCAACTGCCATTGGATCATAGTTTTCATGATGACTCCAAGGCTCATGCTGTGGCACACGTTTCATAATGGTCGGGTCAGTTTCGCCTGGAAGGCTCCAAGTCGCTAAAGGCGACACCGGCGTTGCGACAGCAATGCCATTGGCTATGTTCACTAAACCACCAACGTCTAAATTTATATTACCACCAGCATAATGATTAGTATTGCCTGTAGTAATTGTTTGTTGTCCTGTAACTTCTACTGTTTGTGCATCAGACACAAGAATATTATGAGTTGTTGATTCTTGGTTTACTGTGGCACTTTTTAAATTTATATCTCTACCTGCTTGTAAATTAAAATCTCTATCAGTTTTAAAATTGAAATCTCCTTTACTGTGAACACTTACACTGTCTTCTGCAAAGAAATCAATCTTGCCATTAGCAGTCATTTCAATCCATGCTGTTCCATTTGCGTTGGCAATGTACACTAGGTCTTCAGAATTGTGCAATAATATTTGATGTCCTGTACGTGTTCTAATTCTGAACAATTCATTGTGTGGTGTATTTTTCTCACCTTCAGTAACTGACTCACTTGTTTCAACATCGATGTATTCTAAAGGTCCAGTTTTTGCAGATGCTTTTCTTATAAATTTGTCATCACCATCATCCATTACTAGAGTGGTGCCGCCAAGTCTAGCATATCTTACAGGTTGGTTATTAGCATAAACTTTATCAATTGGTCCTGGTGTGTTAATTCCAAACACACTTGAAGGGACTTCACGTCTTGCACTTGATGTTGTAAGTCCTCTTGTTTCATCTTCCAGTAAGCCTTGGCTTTCCAAAACTGCCTTAAACAATTTGTTAATTGGTTTAGGAAACTGTAAAGGTTTGTTAGAATTATATTGCGTATTTGTCTCTACACCTGCTTTGGCTTTGTTGTGTTCACCCACTGGTAATTTTTTTCCTATCAATGCTGGATCTTCTGTATCAGTGTTTGTTGTGGCTGGTGTTGAACCTGGCACCATCATATTCATTAAAGCCTGTGGCATACAGCCAATCCAATATGCTTTATTGATGTTACCTTCTACAAAAACAATCATCACTCTGTTACCTATGTCAGGTGGAACAAACCACATTCCATAACTTTGTTGACTGTCTCTGTGGTCATCATTTTTGTTTAAGCCGCCCACAAATGTTGTGCCATAGAAAGGATGTAGATATTTTGCTGTGACCACTTGTCCTGTTGGTTCACTTACTCCAGATGATAATGTACGGACCAATTCAACTTCTATTGCTCCACTAAATTTAGGATCCAAAACATTCCGCACGATGGCTTCAAATGGTCCACGCTCTTTTTTAGGATCCAATTTGAATGATTTACGTTTATCTAGTGGCATTATTTTTTCTCATTTTTTTGTGCTTGTTCACCTTCACCTGCTTCTTGTAAAAGTTTTTCTTTGACAACACCATCTTTAGCATCAATGGCTACTGCTCTTCTTAATTCTAAAACTTGTTTGAATTGATTCTGCATAAACGAACTTCTAATTTTTGTAACTAAAAACAAACCACTGAATTCTCCCAATCGTCTTGTTTCTCCTATTCCATCAACATATGTACCTCCTTGCGGTAATACCATGTCACCGTTTGGTCCAATGTCTACTGGTGTTCTAAAATCTAATTCTACTACAACGTGTCCTTCAACTGATCTCATATCTCCATCTGGATTTAATTGCTTGTTGGTTCCGCTGATACTACTGCCTGCATATTCGCCAAGATTAATATAATTACTCATTCCACTGTTTGGAATAAAATAAGGATCTCCTACGATTTCTAATTCAACATTAATCAAGTCACGTGCCGCATTTATAATTTTTTGATTGTAATCTCTGGCAAGTTTTAATTCTGGTGATTCGTCCTGTGTGCCTTCTGCGCCTGAGAATGTAGGATCTTGTTTTTGTATTGAAGGACTTGTTAATTCATCCCTGTTGCCCCCAACAATTTTATATTTTGTAGTGGGCGTAATCTTAGAACCTTTTTCAGCACTTGTTCCTTCTCCCGTCGCTGA
>Ga0066865_10000081_pt1 | contig 21115 bp, 10 predicted proteins | sample ETN01SmetaG_2_FD_66433 | JGI IMG/M metagenome (GOLD analysis project Ga0066865, IMG submission 66433) | Marine microbial and viral communities from oxygen minimum zone, Eastern Pacific Ocean - ETNP2014F12-01SV265 | ecosystem: Environmental > Aquatic > Marine > Oceanic ...
GAGGCAACTATTGCAGAAAACCCTACTGCGCCCCACGGCCACAAGAATCTCATTATTGGCCTCATTGGCCATCTAAGCATCCTGGCTTCTTCGTCAGTTATTCCATAAGCCTCTCCGGGATAGCCGGGCGCATCTCTGTCAATGGCAGTTAGTAGGCTAGGGTCTTCTGGTTCAGGCATCAATTCAAGACGTGAGATGCCGCGCATTTTTGCCCCCATGGGGCGCTGCGGCAAGTAGTATTAGAACGGGGCGCTGACTCGTCTACCGGGCCGTTTGGTAGCGTATAGCAGAGCTGCAATCAACATAATCAGGAATGCATATGCTAGGTACTTGAGATTGTCATTCTCCTCCGAACTGGTCCATAATTGGGCCTCGAAGACGCAGGAAGCCTTGCCTTCTGATTCAGACGAGGTGCAAGACTCTGCCTGCTCATCTAGAATTTCACCCTCAATTGAGAAGACTATCCAGTACTTCTTGGACTCGGTAAACTGTGTGTAGTCCATAGTTAGGTAGAATGTCGATTCACTCATCGCCGAGACTGAGTCACTGGATGTTGAATTGACGCCCACAGGATTATCGCAACCAATGTCAGAGCATAGTGTTGCAACTAATATGACATTCTCGGCATCGACATTGCCACCATTGTATATATTGACTGAATAACTCTCTATTTGCCCATAAGAGGCAAATCCATTTCCACCCAGTATCCTTGCGGTGTCCCCCACTATGGAAAGTTCTGGAGAGTCGGTCTCAATCACGGTTGAACCCGAGTACGAGTTGTTGTCTTGGTCTGAAACCGTGAATCTTATTTCTTCAGCATAACTTACGGGAAGTAGTAATTCTGATGGCCTTACAAGTGTGAAGGTGGCGATACCATCAGAGAATGGAGATACTGGTTGAGTCATTGGACCGGTGAATTGCCACCATTCTGAACTCTCAAATTCGAAGAATAACAACTCATCAGAGTTTCCGGTGTTCTTGAATGGCACCTCTATCGTGATGTCCATGTCTTCTTTGTCGAAGAAGACATTCTCTGGTTCGTTTATTTCGATTCCATTTTTCTCTGGGACATCGACACTCAATTCTACTTGGGTGGAGTATCCTTGGTTAGTTGAGATCTTGATCAGAACCAAATGGCCATCGGGGAAGTGATGGGAGATGCCGACATTAGCCGGAACCACTCTTACGTTGATTTGCTCAGTTAGGTCAGAGTTTGAAAGACCAAGATCGAACATCACGGAATCGACCCATTCACCAGATGAATTCTGGAACTGGACACCCCAATTCGCACCATCGGCACCGGGAACGGTCCCAATGACTGTGTATTCGTCGAATGAGTTGTGCCCTTCGTATTCCACCATGATGGTGAAATCGGCATTCTGGTATTTGCATCCATCTGCTGAGTTTGATGGTATCCCTTGACCCAGTGGGAATTCGTCATCAGCGTCGAGTTCGCCATCGTTGTCGTCATCTTCATCTTTATTGTCGCCAATTCCATCGTTGTCGTTGTCCGACGTCTCTGTGGAGTCGGTCGGGAACGAGTCTTCCCCATTGATTACGCCGTCACCATCGTCGTCGTTAGTACAGGTTGCGTCGAGCTCTCGCACCTCTATCCTATCGGGACCTTGGACCGTAGAAGTTACGCTCTGCTTGGAGACCCTATCGATTGTAAGTGTGTTCAGAGGACTCACCTGGCCGGCCCTGATCGAAATTCCCTTCCCGCCGGAGTATGAAACGTTCCTGCCCCCCTCATCCAACTCAAAACTGCTGGAGGCTTGGACAGTTCCAGGAATTACTAGTAGAGTCAGGATCCCATCGCTCCCTAGTTCCTCGGACCATGAAATTGGACCTAGCTCTATTACTAGTTCATAATCATCTACTTCTGTAAGGTCATGAGAAACTCCATCGAAGTCCAACCAATTAGTCTCGAGCCTGAGAGTCCCGCCTACTGTTAATTCAGATTCAACGGATGCCCCGTCCACACCAACCTCCACTAGGTCGATGGAGATCAGATCCACGCATTCAGATGATTCCGACAAAGTTGTTGCCATCGCCACCCAACTACCTGGTTGGATCATTACGGACCATTCGCCATCTGGAGTCCCAGGAATAGTTACGCGTTCTCTTGAAATTCCATGAGAGGGGACCATCTGGACCTGCCACTCTCCGCTAGTAATGCAGGACTGGTCGAGATAGGAGATAGTGCCGGAGATTTCAACTTCGCCTGCTGATATCTCGATATTCTCGGTAACTGGGTCTTCCCCGATTTCGACTTGAGCAGTCTGATTTCCGAATCCATCCCTCTCGACAGTGATGTTCCAGTGGCTTTGGACCGGCAGGAATATTGACCATTCCCCATCTTCGCCCGAAGTTAGCACGTGAGATGGAACTTCACCCTCGCCAGTAATGTTCACAGTAGCGTTTGAAAGGCCCTCTGAGAAACCTGGGGAATCGTCATCATCGAGGTCCCAGAAAACCTTCCCGCCAAGGCTAACTAGCCTCTGCACAGTTAGGAATTCTTGGTGATTCATTCCAAGGGTGACGCCTGATTCGACCAACGAAGTTTCCTCCAACAGGGTCCTAACTCCATCCTGGTTCGTCTGGTTTATCTCGACGTTCCACAATCCGGTTGTGACTCTGATTTCTAGGGGTTCGTCAAATCCTTCGACGGACCTAGTGAACGAACCAAGTCCTTCCCGTGATGAAACGGTTAGTTCGATCGGCTCTGGCCCTAAAACACTGGTAGTTGTTTGTAGGGTAACTGTAACTGTGGCAAGTTCTGATGTCTGGAAGTTTAATCTTGATCCTGCCGATGATTGAGAGGGTGAAATTGTTCTTCGCAGGCCTTCGTAGACCCCAGAGATTGTCTCGAACTCGTCTACAATTACTATCCAATCGCCTTCTTCGATGTATTCAACCAAAGCCCCATCTTCGTTTGTTGTGTAGGTTTGTATCCAACCGTTTTCGACGTTCTCAAGCTTTACTTCGTGGTTTTCTAGTAACTGGCCACTCTCGTTCCTGAATGTGATATTCACTAGCCATCTTGGCTCGAATCCTACAGATCGCTTTATTGTAGAGGCGCCAATCTCAACTTCAAAGATATCATTTGTGTCGTATAAGGTGTCGAATGGGTCGTCCGCAGAAGAATTGGCCCTCTCAACAACGATCCGATACCTTCCTGGTTCTAGCGACACTTCCGCCAGTCCTGCTTCGGTCCACTCGGGGCCATCGGCTAAGACGCTGTGACCTGCTCCATTGGGTGCGAGGGATACGATCTCGAATGGGTATGAAACTGGAGTCCCGTTGGACGCATTATTGTCGCCCTCGTGGTCGATGAAGAAATCTATCTCTACGGTGCTATTGGTTGGAATGACTAAGAGTTCGACGTTCGGTTCTGATGAGGAGTTGATTTCCTTGACGACTGAATTAACGGTCATTTCGTCACCTGCTTCCAATGTGAAAGACCAGTTTCCTAGAGGCAGGAGCATGTCGAACCTACCGAGGTCATCCACTTCTACTCTCCAAACGGCATCGGTTTTTCCATCCAGATTGTTGGCTTTTGCGAATACAGGAACCCAACCAGAGAATCCTTGGTTGTACGTATTCCTCTCCCTGTTGAGGCTTACTTCTCCGAGAACCATTGCTGAGTCAGTGAGTTCGATGGTTATGTTTTCCATCGGATCTGTCACTTGGAAACTGGTCCCGTTAGAGAAGAGCCCCCCCGCACCGACAATTCTCTCTACAGTGGCATGGACAAATGCACCTTGAGGCAGAATGACGCTGAACTCTCCGGATGAATCTGTGGTGGACTTGAGTGTGAAACCCTCCCATTGGAACAAAACCTCCTGGTTTGTTACTCTAGAGATTGGCCCGGATTCCCCGTCTTCCTTCTCCGTTTTGTCAATAACAATCCCATTTACCACATGGCTAACAAGGAACTCGAAAGAGTCCGATATGTCGGTGTTGCCTATTGAAATTCGCTGCCACAGTTGCTTCTCATCGCTTAGAGAGTAGTTGAGTATCCAAATGCCAGGGTTTAATTCGGCATGGTACGTCTTTGTTTCGTTATCGAAAATTGCCGTTACGGGACTTCTAGAGAGATCTTCTGGGATGAAATCCAGATTTAGGTCATCGACGCTGTTTCCGTCATCGGAAAGGGTGAACGAGATGTCGGACGTTTGGGGTACTTCGGAAGGGAAGGAAATGAGGGACACTGAACCTGATTCGAATGTGAATGCCTGGGAAATCTCGGGGAATCCATCGTCATCGACATCTACCTCTGCTAGGTAAGAACCTGGGACTATTGGCCCGACTTCGAAAGTACCGCTTTCGTCGGGAAGGACGAAACATGGTTGTGTGATGATCCCCTGGCACTCTTCATTGGAGTCCTCACTAGAGCCGTTGATTGAGAAAATCGAAACTTCGCTAGATAATGGTCGGTCAGCGAAAGTAGAGACGGTTCCCTTAATTGCCCCTCCGGTGATAGATACTGAGGTCTGAGTCTCAGAAGGAGTTAGTGGGATTACGAACGGTTCCGAGAGTTCTACTGGATCACCAGTACCGAAATCAACTGAAACGACGTACTCCCCCGGGAGTGCGTCTACAATGTGGAATGAGCCCGGGCTCACCATAGGTCCACTGAAGGTTCCGTGGCCAGAGAAGGTACCAGTTCCGTTTATCGTCCCGAATGTGGAAAGAGCATCAGAAGTGGTGGTAGCGAAGTTACCCGAACCGATGAATGTGGCCTGGGATAGTTGCCTAGTGAATTCGCTGACGTCCTGTGAAGTGAACTTTCCGGAACCGTTTGCAATTCCGTCCAATTTGTAGTGGCCGTCTTCGTAAACGCATGCATCATAATCCTCCGGGACAGAATCTCCATCACAACCTGGGAATTCGCCCGTCAAGGTCCCAATAAGGGTGCCCTTTCCTGAGAATTGCCCCTCGCCCGTAATGCTATGATTGTCGAATACTGCTTGAGTATGGGTGCCAGTGAAGTCATGAACAGATACAGCCCCCATACTCTCCATGGTACCTTCCCCATGGAATGTTACTTCCCCCACTCCAGAGAATCTCAGGTCTTCCCCGGACATGCTCCCGTCAGAAGTCATGGCCTCGTAGGGCTGTATGGATACATCTTCAGAGGATGGAGTGAGAGAAACGTGTGCAGAAATGACCGGTTCTCCGTCGAAGTCTAGTTCACCGGACCATGAGAGTATTCCAGAGGCGGATGATGGTGATACAGATATTGGGGCCTCTATTACTGAGTCCCCATTGCTGTGACCGTCTGAGCCAGAAATGTTCACTATTGACTCGGAGAGCCACGTGGAGCCATACACGTTTCCTAGTATTCCAGTAACTGGATTGACCTGTCTGGATCCGGCCCTAGGACTGCACCCCATGGCGCTCCATTGTTCATCCCCATTGCAAAATAGCTCTGACATTTGATTGGCCGAACCTGACATGAGAGACGTGCGTGCTGCATCCAAGTCCGGATCACCCGTGAAAGCCGAAACGCGGATTTTTCCTGCGGGAGCTATGAATGAGAAGTGGCCATTCTCGTCAGCTTGTGTACTACCGATTGGAATCCAGTATGTCCTGGAGTCGTTATCAACTACATTGCCATCGATATCCGCAGACTCATCCCCACTGAAAGCGTCCCTCTCAATTAGTATCCTAGCATTGGGGACTGGTCCGACTCCCTCTAATGTGACTGATCCCTGCAGAGTTGCTCCGCTGTAGTATTTCAGAATCTTTACGTTCCTGTTGGAGTCATAAATTGAGCCGCAGAACTTGTCCGCCTTTCCTGTCAGGACAAATTCACTATCGTTTTCCGAAGATGTAGCCGGCTTGTTGATTGTCAGCGTCTCTTCGTCTGCATCAAAATTGGTAGTTGAAGCACCTATTGGGATGGCTCCTTGGTCGGAATGGGAGATCTCCCAAGGGCCCCCATACTGAATCTGTGTCCAACTCGATGAGAGGGTATCGGACGAATATAATGAGACATCGGAAAGTTGGTTATTGCCCTCAATAGATGTTCCAGAGCCAGAAATTTGAACTTGTTCGCAGGAAGTTCCATTTGTGGGGTCGTACCAGTTTGATAGAACAAAGTGATTCATCATAGCACCTGGAAGAGCCATTGCCCCCTGCAGATAGCTGCCCGGGGTCCCAGTAATTGAATTTGGAAGAATCCAAGTTGAAGGAGTATCTGCGTCTCCCAACTGGCCGCTAATCGATGGAAGCCCTAGAGTGGAAGTCCCATAACCAACATATGTCCTTGCGACCATCGTATCGAAGAAGCTTTCTAGATGCTGATAGTCCATATCCGTCATCTGAATCATGTCCTCGCCTGTTGATGCTCCAGAGGCCTGCGCCTTCAGGTCCTCCAAGTATTTTGTTTGGAAATCCTCGGGAGACATTAGTCCCTGATTCGTCTCGTAGGTTGTGGTAATGTATGAGTCGAGATCGAGTCCGGAAAGATGAGTTGGGGCGTGGAAGATTCCAGTCGTTTGTCCCCTGTGGTAGGACTGATAGTCCTGGTAATACTTGCCACCTAGGGGGTACAGCCGGTTATCTACTGCAAAGTACCTTATCTCGTGGTTCCTCGAAGTTGTGCTCCCATGCGACTCATCGTAATCTGAGACCTCGTATGAGTCGATTGAAGAGACTCCGTCATAGATCTGTACAAGGACCTCGAGCGAAAATGCTGTGATTAGGAAAGCACGGGCCATTCCAAACCTAGCATTGTTTCTGTGAAGTCCGGTCGAGAGATCATCATAGTCATCGATAATATCTCTGGTGTACCTATATCCCGCCATGTCATAGTGGCTCGCGTCATCAAAATCGGCCAACTCGAAGGCTGAAGATGAACCTCTAGCCTCGTCGAAGAGAGACAATGCCTCGGAGGAATTGGTAGTTGGGTCGCCGAATTGTTCTCCGTTTAGATTTACGACATAGGTGGGCAAGCAATTTTCGACGCATATGAGGCCATTACTATCTAGTGGGTTCCCCATTAGCAATTCTGCATCGCCATATTCTGCAACTACTGCCATCAAACGATCTTCTACGAAGCCCCTGTTGGTGTTGGAAGTGATGGCTTGGAACTCTTGGACCTGTTCTGGGGACATATGATTCCCAAGGACCTCGAGGAATGAATCGCCAAGTTGGCCATTGATGCGCTTGTCCCCCATTGCCAAGGTTGCGATAAACAAAGAAAGTGTGTCTTCTTGACCGCCCGAAAGTAGCATTGCACCACTGTTTGGGATTCCAGACTGGAAGTTGTCAGCAACAGTAGGGTGCTGCCCAGAAGCTAAGGCCTGGAATCCGTAGTCCCACCAAGAAACGAAGGCTGGACGATCGCTAAATGGAGTGTCGCTATCTTGCTGCGAAAGCCAATCGTAAGCATCATTCCAACCCTGAGAATTGAAACTTGGCCCAAAGGTGCCCATGTACCATAGGCCAGAGTCACTTTGATCGTAAGCTTCGCTGTTCATCACTGAGAACAGCCCTAGCAAGTCCTGCCTCAGAATGTCCGGGACGATATCGTACAAGCTCTGGTCAATTTCGTTTGCAGACTGGTCCCCCCTTGGTATTCCGGCATCAATCCCATAAGTTGCGTGTTGGGATGAAATGAGGAGCAATATCATCAACATGGCAGGAACACCTGGGCGGGCCTTTGTAGCAGGCCAAAGAGACCTGAAACGAGTCCTTGGAGTGCCGATTCCTGAGTTCCGCCATACCTTTGTGAAAGATGGCAAACTTGCAGCACCCCAAAGCATTGAGATGCCTATTCCCCCAACTACTGCCATTGCTGGAGTTGCGTTGATGATGAAACGTCCGGCGGACCATGCCATGTATGTGGCAATAATGGTCCAAAGTCCCAGAAGGGTTAGTTCTGACTTGTTCTTCCTGCTACCCCTCCACAATAGCAAGAATGCGCATCCAATCCCTATCAGGGCCACTATAGGGCCATAGGATGCGAAAAGAACACCCCTCTCTGGAGCCTGTGCCTCACCTATGGTACCGAAGATTTTGTTCTTTGAGAAGTAGAATCCACCAGTGAAGAGGATGTCCCACCCATTGAAGAGATCCCGTGCCTGAAGAATGTATAACGATGCGAGAATTGAGCCGAATAGTGCGCTGCCCCCTAGAACTACTAGTAACCAAGGCTTGTCCCTGAATGAGCTAGATACCCATCCCATGGCAAATGTGAAACCGATGATGTAGAACATGGGCTGCATCCCACTAGGTGCGAAAAGAAGGTTCATTCCCGGCCATGCATAGAATGGAGCGGGTATGAGTATGGCAACAAGCATCATTTGAAGCGCGGCAGAGGTGAATTGTAGACTATCTCTTCCTTTGAAGATGTTTATCGCAACCTGGAATGAGTACGCGAGGAATAGTATCCCTGGCCCGTATACGAACCCCTTCCAACCAAGTGCCATGATTGAGAATGCGATTCCAGCCATCGAAGCATTTGCCATCAATGATGGGTTCCTCTTCCATGTCTCCCTCATTCCAGCAATAATGTATAGGGGGTTTGCACTAGTTGTCTCGAAGACCTTGTTGTGGTCTATCTTCTCGATTGCCCGGATCCAGTAGTAGAATGCGATTGCTAAGAAAAGCATCGCGAATGAGTCGTGGTCGGCCATTGCGAATGTTGAGCGGCTCATGTGTCCCGGCATTAGTGCGATTAGCCAGGCGGCGATCATGCCGGCCCTCTTGCTATGAGCGCGTGTAGCTATTCCAGCAATTGGGAGAACTATGAGGGCGCCGTAAATTGCTGGAAGGGACGACATCGACCACCAAACGGCTTGGTCGGCTGGCATCTCAAGGATCCAAGACAGCGCCAAGCCACCCAAGGCAAGTGACCAAGAGAAGAGTGGCGGCCTTGGGTTAATCCCTCCAGAAGGATAGGCCCTATCGTGGTCGAAAATCAGATGGCTCCTCTCTGCGATTACGTAGTCAACTACCCTCTTCATGTACCATGGGTCTGAACCCCCTGTCATATCCCATAGACCAGTTCCATTCGCGTTCATTGCTGGGATCACATTCCATGCAGTCCTAACTATGAGTGCAATCAAGAATGCAAGAGTTATCATTACCGGGTACGAGTTTTCCCCCCACCAGACTCTGAAGCCGCTCTTCTCCCTCTTTGGAGCAATATCGCCGAAAACTCCTCTGGAAGCAAAGAAGACAGCGAAGAAATTCATCCAGAACCACAAAAAGAACCAGGTGAAGGAACCGATGAATCCGTCCTCGGAGAATATTGATGGCAGTTCGTTACCAATCTCATGAATGTGGCCAATTGTGTAAATTATCCAGTTTACAGCAAGTAGTGCTCCCAAAACATGCCACCCTTCTGCTCTGAAGAATGCATGAGTGAAAATCACCAAAGCCGAGAATGAGGCCCACGTAACGCCAATGTGATTTTGCTGTGAATAGGCCTGCAGGGTTTCTATTTGTCCGATCCAAATTAGAGGTATGAGGAAACTAGCGAAGACTAGGGCAGAGTATACCCCTAACTCCGGATTCTCTCTAATGCTTGGAAGGCTGGACATCAGGCTTCCCTTGCCCCTGTTATCGATTACGCCCCTAAGTGCGACCATCACTAGGAAACCAAGAGAAATTGAAGAGAGCCAGAATGCGAAGAACGCTGCGCCGATTGAATCCCTTACCGTGTCAATAACGGCAAGAGATTCACTTTGAGCTATTATGAGCCCACCGGCATAGAATGCTGCAAGACGCATCCCTAAGACTGCTGAGAGGAAGACCGAAGCCTCCTCAAACCGTTCTGATTCGTTTAATGCTGCCGTGACGAATCCGACGAAGACGAATGTTGTTACGAATAAATGGCTGAAGTTTTCTGGGTCTACTGAGTTTGCTATCAACCCAATGAGTGCTGCGCCAAGAGTTATCGCACCAATTCGGATGACTCCCGAACCTAATGGGATAAGGCCGGAGGACCTTCCAACGCAAGCAGGAACTAGAACAGAAAGTGAGATTAGAGACACAGTAGAGATGAAGTCTCCGTCAACTTCTCTGCCCTCCAGAGAAGAAGCAGCGAAAGTCAAACCGATTAGTGCCAAAGTGATGGCCACTGGTGCAACAAGGTTGTTTAATTGGCCGTCTTGAAGGCTATCTTTCTCATCTTCCATCCCATACACCGGACCTATTTGCCAATGACTCAGCATCGCGCCGACCAAAACGCTTGTTTTAACCGTTCGTAGAACGTAGTGGAAAAAGAACTCCCACATTGGAGTGTTTTTTTGTCACGGAAGAGCGCGAAAACCGATGTCCCCCCTATAGTGAGAACCTTCGAGATCAATCCCCTCGATAATCTGGTATGATGCATCTAGCGCCTCACCTAGGGTGGGAGCTATGCCTGTTGCTGAAAGTACCCTGCCACCAGTTGAAATTAGTTCTCCAGAGTCGTTTCTTTTCGCACCAGCAAGATGCACGAAGCCTAGAACCTGCCCCTCGTCTATTGTTGAGTCCCATCCTTGAATAACCCTTCCTGAAGAGACGTTTCCGGGATATCCCTCCGATGCCAACACAACTGTTGCTGCATGGACGTTCTTGAATTCGACTTCGAATTCGGCAAGATTTCCCTGAGCCGCTGCAAGAAGAGTCAGGCCCAAATCCGACTTAATCAATGGAATAGTAACTTGCGCCTCTGGATCTCCAAGCCTCACATTGAACTCTACAACGCTTGGGGCTCCGTCTTCATCAATCATTAGGCCGACATAAAGACAACCACGATATGGGACCTCCGAGTTTCTCAGGTAGTGATGCATAGGCTCCACTATCTCATACCTGGTTCGGGCCAAAACTGAAGGAGTCGCGACTGGAGCTGGGGCGTATGCACCCATACCGCCGGTATTTGGGCCCTCGTCATTATCCCCAACCCGTTTGTGATCCTGGCTCGCTGGGAGCATCACATAACCGGACTCGTCCATAATGACCAGGACGGAGGCTTCCTCTCCAGAGAGGTGCTCTTCAATGAGTACGAAACCGTCAGTCTGAATAGCATTTCTCAGTGCATCAAGAGCATCTTCTCTGGAGGATGTTACAGTGACTCCTTTGCCGCCGGCAAGTACGTCCCTCTTGATTACCCACGGCGGTGTGAATGAATCCAAGCTTTCCTCTATGGAGTCAATTTCGTCGATTCTCTCGAATCTCCCGGTTGGGACTCCCAGTGATTCCATTACTGTCTTTGCATGAGTCTTCGAACCCTCTAGAAGAGCACCTTCCGAGTGAGGGCCGAAACTAGGTATTGATTCACCCCTTAGCATGTCCGAAAGGCCATTCACCAGGGGTGCCTCGGGACCAACAACAACCAATGAAACACCCAGATCTATTGCTAGATTGACGATTCCATCGATGTCAGAAACGGGAATATTGTGGTTGGTCGCCACAATCGATGTGCCTGCATTACCAGGGGCACAATGTACAGATGAGACTGACTCGCTCTGAGAAAGCCCGATTGCCAATGCGTGTTCCCTGCCCCCGGAACCGACCACTAGTACATCCATGCCAACCATGTTTCTCGCTCGCTATTCAGATGATAATGGGTTGCACATGAAGTATTACTAGTAAGGCACTGACTTTAGGCCCAATCGAAATCCTATGATATTGAAAGATCTGTGGAGAATTGGAGTGGCGAGGAGAAGGATAACCATGCCCATGAGGAGGTCCGAACTACTCACGATTGAAGGTGCGAGTAGCAACTGGCCAAAGACAAAAGCCGATGCTGCGAAGGGCAGGGTGTCCAGCAATGGGGCCTTTGAGCTCGTGTTTCCTTCCCTCTTGTGACCGAGTCTACGCTTGACGAAAGAACCCATCGAGTCACCGACCATGCATCCGAATCCAAGAATGCACCCCATTGCGAATGCGGTTGCTGGGCCTTCACCAAAGTAGAACCAAGCATCCGATATTTCAGAGGAATGCGTCCCATATGACGATAGGGGGTCGAGGAATGGTGCCGAGTCAATTGGGTTCCCTTTGGCAATGGCATGAGTGAGCATTCCCAATATCCCACCTCCTACGGTCCCCCCAATCAGTCCGTTCCATGTCTTGCCATCCCCCAATACTCTATTCCCATCCGACATCACTTTCCCGCCATCGATAGTGAATACTGGAATCCCTGTCAAATCGGGAATCCACTTACCGCCAAGCATAGCTGCAGTGTTCGAAAGATAACCGGGCAAGTATAACCAGAGTACAAGAAGAGGCGCAATTAGGGGGTCGTCCCAAGGAAGTGCATCCGAAGACATGGCCTTGGCAGGGAAATTCGGAGGATGAACCTTCGCACGATTTCGGTGTGATGTAAACGTGAGAGATATTGAGCCTCGGAGGGTGATATTCATGGCCCTCTGTCTGGACGAGGCATCAATGAACAGTAGAAAACCGATATTGATGTGCCTCATCCTAATATTTTCAGTATCCGCCATTCCAAGTAATTCTGTAGCAGAAGGAGATGACATCATCATCGAGTCGAATATGACTTGGTCGGACGAAGTGACTCTGACGCAGAATGTAAGAGTTGTAAACGGCGGTTCACTTTCTTTTGTGAATTCACAAGTAGAAATTAGCAATGAAGTCTCCATCTATGTTGATTCAACATCCTCATTGAATCTAGAAAATTCGGAACTAAGTGCAAGCCATCCGCCATCTGGATTGGCAGGGTTCGGATATTGTGATGAAGGGAATCGATCAGCAGTATTGGCCTCCTCATCTTCCAACCAGAATGTCAGGATGTACGTACGTCCGATTCAAGGATTCACGCTTGATGGCGTAGTTGCTCACTTTGGAGACGATACTAAGGAACTGAGTGGTGAGGAGGATTTCATTCCTCTAGGAAACGGCCCAGTTGATACTTGGGTGGGTTTGACTGGCCCACTTTGCCATCCGATTTCACTTAGTGAGATCAGTGTTGAGAAGGCGGGACAGGAGAGAGTCTGGTCCGATGCCGCAGATTTCCCCCATAGAAATATGATGGTTTATGGCGAACCTGGATTCACTATCGAAATTGATGGCTCCATGGGGTCAAATGCCTCTTCGCTATTCGGAGGACATATCTCCACATCGGGAAGTATTCACATCAACGATTCCTCCATTGATAGGGTCGGACCGATCACATTGGCTAGCGATGACGCAGAAATCCACCTAGGAGGGAATACGCAATTCACAAACAGCACAGATGACCATGACATCAGGGCCAGAGCACACTCATCAATCGTCTGGGGGGATGATGTGAGCGGTTCCGGCGGATTGACCGACAAGTGGGAGAGGAGAATATCCGATCAGAGCCTTTCCTTCGATGCGATGTTCGTCAAATTCGATATCACTGGGATGTACAAATTTCCTAGCTATTCAAACTTCAGTAACGAAATGGGTGTTTCATTCATCGATGGTGGACGGGAGAGGGTGGTCGAGATAGCATGGTCAGAAGACAACACTTGGGAGGAAAACCCAATATGGAGTGAGCAAGCCATTGTCACCATTACAGACTACAGAACTGCATGGAATCCGGAGGAATCCGGCATAGGGGACTATGGAGGGGGTCAATTCGAACTTACATGGGACTCGGAAGTATTAGTCGAAAGCGGAACTCCGATGGTGTCTTGGGTTAGCTTGGTTGTAATGGGGGAAGAGGGGGAACTGAGCGAAGCCACAGTGGGTGATTCGGTTAATGTTGAAGGCGTAATTCTGAATTCCGGTTCTGCAGCAGCATCATTGGCACTCAATTGTGAGGATGTCAGCACCAACGCAACCTCGCAAATTTCGCCATCTTTCCCCAATACGGTCATAGGTCCGGGAGAGCAAGCTGAGATTTCTTTCAGTTGGAGAGTATCCGTCCCAGGCGATGATTCAATCTCTTGCAGGATACTAACTCCCACTCAACTGGTTGACGAGTTTGCTTTCGGAGGAGGGCAGAGGGATAGTCAAAACATAGTGAATTGGGTAATTGCCGATGTTGATGATGAGGCCACGATCATTCCAGCCTTGATCGCCTTGGTGATAGCGACTTCTGCAGGGGGCTACTTGCTACTCTCAATTTACAATGGGAGAGAAGAAGACCTAGATGAGTAGTATCAGAGGATCCCCTGGGCCATTGTAGACTCTGCGACCTTAAGGAAACCAGCGATGTTTGCTCCCGCGACGTAGTTACCGGGCATGCCATACTTCTCAGCCGTCTCGAAGGCGTTCTTGTGGATGTTCACCATGATTCCCTCGAGCTTCTGATCTACCTCTTCTCTGGTCCAACTCATCCTTAGGCTATTCTGACTCATCTCCAATCCGGAAGTTGCGACTCCTCCGGCATTGCTAGCCTTTCCGGGAGCGAAGAGTATTCCATTCTCAAGGAAAACCTCGACTGCCTCGGGTGTACAAGGCATGTTTGCACCCTCTGCAACGGCAATTACACCACTCTCTACGAGCATCTGAGCCTCTGCTCCGTTTACTTCATTCTGAGTTGCACATGGAAGGGCGACGTCGACCTTTGTGCTCCATAACTCGTTATGATTTGGCTCTGGCTTTGATTCGGTGAACTCGACCCCGTCGAAGTGTTCTGCGAATTCCTTGATACGCCCCCTCTTGTTGTTCTTGAGATCCATGATCCAAGCAAGCTTATCGCGATCAATGCCGGAGGCATCGTAGATGTAGCCACTGCTGTCTGACATTGTTACTGGCTTTCCGCCGAGGTCTAGGACCTTCTCGCAGGCGAATTGAGCTACATTTCCAGAGCCGCTGATTGCGACTGTTGCTCCGTCGAAAGACTTGCCCTTCGTTGCCAACATCTCCCTGGCGAAGTAAACCAGGCCGTAGCCAGTTGCCTCGGGCCTTATCAGAGAACCTCCGTAAGAGAGACCCTTGCCGGTTAGAACCCCTGTGAACTCGTTTGCCATCTTCCTATACATTCCGAAAAGGTATCCAATCTCTCTGCCACCTACTCCGATATCGCCAGCAGGGACATCGAGGTCAGCACCAATATGCCTCCATAGCTCGCTCATGAATGACTGGCAGAACCTCTTTACTTCCGAGTCCGACTTTCCCTTTGGATTGAAGTCGGAACCACCCTTGCCCCCGCCCATTGGCAATCCGGTTAGGCTGTTCTTGAATACCTGCTCAAAACCTAAGAACTTCAGGATCGATAGATTGACGCTTGGATGAAACCTTAGTCCACCTTTGTACGGTCCGATTGCGCTGTTGAACTGGACTCTGAAACCTCGGTTAACGTGGAGATTGCCCTCATCGTCATACCATGGAACCCTGAACTGAATCACCCGCTCTGGCTCAACCATCCCTTGGACCACATCAATGTAGTCCGGGTACTCGGAAATCACAGGCCCAAGGCTGTCGAGGACTTCTTCGACTGCCTGATGGAACTCTGGCTGATTCGGGTCTCTTGCTTTCACTGTCTCGTATACTGATTTTATCGCATTGTCCATTTGGTCACCAACGATTATGTTGAGCCCCTATGTGGGCGGGCGGCCCTCCGTATGTTCCCCTTTTCAATGTTCCAAGTAGAGAATCAGGAAAGAAGGCGTTATTCGAACAGAATCTGGTTTGCTATTTCGGCCACTCTTTTTTCGTTCCCCGACAAAGTCATCACGTATACTGCTTCTTGACTGACCTGTCTCTTCCTAAGTGCCTCGGCCATAGGAGTGAACTCCTTGAGCCATCGGGTCTTTCCATCATCACCAACTACCTTGACATCAACTTGAGCCATCCTAGGTTCAGAAAGAAGGAGTTTGACGCTCGGAACGTCTATCGCAACGTATCCGGGTTCCAGTCCTGCACGGAATGCTATATCGTCCTCGATCTCCCTCCTGACACTCAAATCATTGGCTATTGATGCTAGTTTTGCTATCTGCTCAGAATCCAAATCATCCTTCCTCCGGCTGAGGCAGACTTTCATCAAATTTCGATACTTAAGCCGAGTGATCATGTCCCTAGAGAAACCACCAGCCTTATCCAAAGAGCCCCAAATCTCTGCATCGACTCTCCTCTGAAGATCTAGAGAATCCGGTAAAGCGTCTCCTGCCCTTTCTACGGCCCTAGAAAGCATCACTTCAGTAACCCTTGTTACCCTATGGAAGTAAACCGCGCTGTACATTAGGCCCCTGGCCACCAACATGCCCTCTAGAGCAGATAGCCCCCCCTGCTCTACAACGATGTCTCCGCTCTGACTGCGAAGGCACTCAATTAGTCGATTGTGGTCAACCACCCCATGCTTTACCCCAGTGAAATGCGAGTCTCGGAGCAAATAGTCGAGTTGGTCGCAGTCAACGGGCCCGTGAACAAGTTGTGCCAATGTCTTATCTTCTCCAGAAAAATCCTCTCTGCCCTCTGTCCAACTAAGTAGAGACCTCTCAGTTCCTGAAGCGTCTGGCCCAGTTATCAAAGAGGAAACTAGCTTTGGATCTAGGTCATTGTCCTCCAAGATGGCTGGAATTGATTTCCTTTCGTCTATTGACTCCCCCTCTCCATCCACAATCACATCATACTCCCCCAGAATAATGCCTTTTGTCACCTCCATGTGATCCATTCCCCCTCTATCGGCCAGAATATGCTCCAATGTGTGAGAATAGGGGCCATGACCGACGTCGTGGAGCATTGCAGCGACCTGCAATGTGTCTTTGTCAATTTCCTCCAGGGAAAGTGATTCTGCCATCCTTCCTGCAATGTGTGACGCTCCAAGTGAGTGCTCAAACCTCGTATGGTGGGCCCCAGGGAAAACCAAATGAGCCAAACCTAGTTGCTTAATGTGGCTTAGTTTGTTCATCTCAGGAGTAGAAAGGAGTTCCTGGGTAACCCCCTCCAGTTTGAATTGGCCATGTATTGCATCATTGATGACTTTCACAGTTGCACCGTGGGATGCCAGACGCTACTGTGCCTTGAATCGCTCGTAAGGTGCATCGAAATGGCAATCTCAATAATCTAGTTATTGTAATTCAATTGCATTTCAATTGCAATACAATTATATCCTGTACGCGTCTCTCGCAGACTCAGGAGGAACAGGAGGTGCCCGGCAACAGTCCAATGGTCTCGCTAAGGATACCAGAGGATCACCTCCTGGAACTAGACAGACTCGTTGGCTTCGATGGAATGAGAAACAGGTCTGACGTCATTCGAGAGGCAGTGAAGAGGATGCTTTCGACACACCTTCCAGAGAAGGGAGATCGAGTAGAAGTAGATCTAGGTCCGGATTTGACCATCAGAATGAGGGACTACTGCAAGATTGTCGGCGAGCCTGCAGATGTCGTACTGAGGCAATCAGCGAGGGAGATGATACGCAAGGAGATGATCGAGGGTGCCACTGTAGTGGACCTATTGAGAAAGCGCATGGATGAGTTGCGCTCCAGACACGAAGATGATTCAAACGCTTAGGAGAGAGAGATATGGGCGAAGTTGGGATGCACACAAAAAACTCGGGGGAGCGGCGTGTCCGCTCCCCCAACCACCAATCAAGCGATGCAAGGAGATTCGGGAACGGTCTGAGGAATATCAGAACCAGAGCAGCGAAGCTTAGCAATGCTGTAGGATATGATCCTAGTGAAGCTCCGAGGGCACCTAGGAAAGACGAACAAAGATAGGACTCGATACACACACCGTCCCGCACCACGCGTGCGGGGCAACCTCAATCTTCCCAGAAGGAATGTTTTACATTGGGATGCAAACTTATGGACGGTCAATTTCCCAGTCCATCTCCATGTCTGGTCAAGGGGAAGTCAGTGGAAGTCTTTTCTTCGCACATGAGTCTCCAAGAGAATCGCAGATAGGAATGATTTCTGACGGAATTGAAGCCTTGAAAGGCGGTGGTTTTCTACTTGCTGCTGCGCCTACAGGAATCGGCAAGACAGCGGCGGCCCTAGCATCTGCACTGAGTGCAGCGAATCAAATCAATAACTCCGAAATGCCGAAAATTATGTTTCTGACCGGGAGGCAATCCCAGCATAGGATAGTTGTGGACACGATTCGAGAGATCAACAAGCGGCTTCCTCCCGGTTTCTCCCGTGTGAAAGTAGTCGACATAATTGGCAGAGAAGGGATGTGCAAGGTAGTGGATAGGTCTACGGGAAAATGCAATTGCGAAATAGGTGTTACCGAATCAGAGAGGAGGTTTCTAAGGTCGGATTTGGAAGAGTACATTCATTCTGAACCGCGGCATGTTGATCAGGTTCTGAAGAGGGTTCGGAAAAACGATGTGTGTGCATGGGCTACTGCTAGAGAGGCGGCAAAAAACACCAGAGTAATCGTTTGCGACTACAACCACGTATTTGTTGAAGGTGTCAGGGATGCTTCACTCCCAGTAATGGGAGTAGATCTGGAAAATACAATTCTTATCATCGATGAGGCGCATAACCTTCCCGATAGAATCAGGAGTGGACTTGAGAGGAGGATTACGGAGAGAGTTTTCCAAAGAGCGTTGTCTGATGTTGAAGAATACAAAGAAGGGATGGAGAAAAGAGAGAAGGATTTGGAAATCCCTGAATCGGAACAGGTAAGAGGGGCGAAATCTCTTGAAAGGCAAATCCGAGCACTTAGGGATGATGCAAGTCTGAGAAATTGGTTCGAAGGAAAGAAGGCAGCTAACGAAGAGACAAAGGGTGACGACCTCAGAGTAATCACACAAGAATTCCTAGATATTGTTTCGAATGCAATTAGTGGGATTCTAGAAGATGATCCGGAAGATGACATATCTCGTCTGAGGATGATGATTGCAAGATTACTATCCGTAGTAATCGAAGAAGATGAGGATTCCGATGAAGACGAACAGAATGACTGTACTAGACTAGCGGAGATATTGGAAATTTGTATCAGATACAGGAAAAATCCTGCATTGGCCTTGGTCTTCGATGAGGTGTTGGATGAGCCAAGGGTGACTAGCCATCTACTGGACCCTAGTGTTGTTGGGGGGCCAATCTTCGAACAATGCCTAGGTGCAATTCTGATGTCAGGAACTCTGTTCCCACCAGAAATGTACGCAGAGGTACTGGGCATACCTAGTAATAGATCATCGTGCAACGAGTATTCTTCTGGTTTTCCCTTGGGGAATAGGCCGGTACTAATTGCTAGTGATGTGACAAGCAAGTACACGGAAAGGGAGAGTAGTTTTTCATCAATAATTAGTCATGTGAAGTCAGTAATAGACAATACATCGGGCAATGTGGCGATATTTGCTCCTAGTTATGCAATGCTAGATAGGGTATACGATGAAATCGAAAATAGGTGGCCGCAGAAGAAAATTATCAAGGAAGAGCAGAGAATGAGCAAGTCGGGAGTAGAGAGGTTAATCTCAATTCTCTACGAGCAGAGGCAAATGGGAGGTGTTGCTCTTTTCGGCGTATTGAGTGGCAAACTCTCCGAAGGAGTTGACTATACAGACAATGTCTTGAGTGCTTTGGTATGCATTGGACTTCCCCTGCCACCACCTAGCGCGAAACAAGATGCATTGATCGAATACTATTCGAAGAAGTATGACAGGAATAGGGCGTGGAAGTATGCCAGCCTGCAGCCTGCTGTGAACAGCATCCTTCAGGCTCTTGGGAGGCCAATCAGGAAGAAAGAGGATAGGGCCATTGTGGTCCTTCTTGAAAAGAGGCTTCTAGAAAGTAGAGTTGGGGATTGTATGCCCGAGATGCAGAAGATGCGTACATCGAAACCCGAAAGAACGGCAGAGCGAGTCAAGGCCTTTTTCGAGATCTGACCAACAATGGGTTCATCCGAGTTGGGCATCTGGGCAATTCATGGAGTGGACTAGGGTAGATGTGCAATCCGATTCGGAAATGGAGTCAATCGGTAGCCTGGCTGATCTAAAGGTGGGCCTTGATACGGATGCCGAGTCTATGCACAGGGGATTCCTGAATGAGTTGCCTCATCTCTCAGAAGTAATGGAGATGCATGGTTCCTTAGTATCTGATATTGAGTCTAGGGCCCTGGGCGATTCTGTATCCACGTTGGGAGAGTTTGTCTCTGAGTTTGGAGGGGAGTGGTCTGAATCTGAAATCAGACTTCCCCTGTCAAATGCCAACAAGAGAGATTTTGCCATCGAAACGGCGAATGAAAATGATTCCCAGATTGTCAGAATGATTTCTCCGGAGAGATTTGGTGGTTTGATCAGGACTTTCCGACTTCCACGGGGGATGGTGGTTTCGGGTGCAATTTGGGAAGGCGAGTTCATCACCATCAAGTTCGATTGATCACTCTTCGATCTCTAACTGCATGCCCCTGCTGGGAATTTCCTGAATCGCCTCTATCTCCTGCATGATTGAAGAAAGGGCCAATTGGGCATTGTCCCTGTGTGAGTCGCCGAGAACATGGCTTGAGTATCTTGCCTCCTCGAAAATTCTATCCAACGAAACCAGTGATGCTTCGCTTATTGGAAGGGCCTCCCTGATTGCGTTCTCGAACTCTCTGACGGTCTCGAAGTTTCTTCGTAGGAAACCCCGGCGCATTAGGACTGAACACATATTATCATAGCAAAGGAAGATTGCTCTGCGATATTCGTCCCCTGATGCTAGCATCTCCACCGTCTGACCCAGAACCTTAGCAAGTTCCCTAATTGTCGACTTTCTCTTTGTATTGAATGCCATGGCACCTATGGCGATGGCGATGGCCGCCACCACCAAAGCTCCTATTGCAACTGCTGCGCCGCCAAAGAAAGAGTCGCCCTCTTGTTCTTCGTAAGTTATGGGGACTCCTGAAGATGGCAGCAAAGCGAGGCTTCCCGGATAGATGAACTCTGAGTCTGATCCAATCATCACGCTCAGTAAACCCCATCCCTCCGGAGGTAGAGAATTCTCGGACAAGGCGGGCAATGGGGCCATCGACTTGAATTCGTATTGGAATACCCCGTCCTCACCAGTTAGCTTAGAGACAGAGAAATGAGTAGTGCTTCCATTGACTAGACTGGCAGTCAAGGAAAGGCCAGCCAGAGGGACCCCAGTATCGCTGGCGGTGGCATTTACTGTCCCCCTTATCACCCTCTGACCGTTTGAGAGGTCTAGTTCGGAGTATACGAAGTCGACCTCAATCATCACGAGGATCTCGATTTCCTTGGAAACCCCGTTGAGGAAACGAGACTGGTCGGACCCCACTACGATGGTGATTA
>Ga0066865_10000084_pt1 | contig 20995 bp, 22 predicted proteins | sample ETN01SmetaG_2_FD_66433 | JGI IMG/M metagenome (GOLD analysis project Ga0066865, IMG submission 66433) | Marine microbial and viral communities from oxygen minimum zone, Eastern Pacific Ocean - ETNP2014F12-01SV265 | ecosystem: Environmental > Aquatic > Marine > Oceanic ...
AAATGCTATAACTCTAAAAGCAAACGTTGTAGCGAGTAATGTAGTAAGTACAGATATATATGGTACAATACAGGGTTCAAATACTATTTCAAGTACAACAGTAAATGCTATAACTCTAAATGCAAATGTTAACGCGAGTAATATAGTAACGAACGATGGTAGTGGTATTAATCAATTAAACGCGAGTAATGTTAATACGGGAACACTTTTAATTGGAAGAGGTGGGACGGGAGTGTCCACAGCTTACACTAAGGGTGATATACTTTATGGTCCAAGTTCTGGTACGGCACTAAGTATATTATCTCCAGCTGGATCTAATGCGGATGTAGGTAAATTTCTTAAACTCGGAAGTGATGATGTACCTGAATGGGCTTCCGTTTCAACAACAGGTGTGGTTACATCTGATGTAACAATTGAAGATACTGATCACGCTTTAACTTTCGTATCAACTGATACTACAGACGCACAATCTCTAAAGAAAGAGTGGGGAACATTAAAGTATAAACCCAGTTCCGGAACATTAACGACAAGTAATGTTATTACATCCGATACATCAATTCACGCGCGTAACGGAATCGCAAATACAACTCCAACACATACACTCGATATAGGATCAAGTGTTTCCGTAATAGACGACGGCATAGATAAACTTATTATAAGGGGTAATTGTTACGTAATCAACGATATTATTTCTCTAGGAACCATACATACCGATATTCTAAAAGCTAAAGATGCGTTTATAAAAAATACAACTGTTGTTGCAGAAAGACCAACACGCCAAGTTCGATTAAATTAATTCTAATTAATATTAAATGAGTCAGCAATTTAGCAGTTATATAGGAGCAGTCCACTCTTCTATATCAGGCTCAACTAACGACTATTTAGCTACAAGTGTATCATTAAATTTTGAATCAGATAGAGTAGCTTTAAGTACAAGTAACGTTTCAACTTATACGGGTAGAGTTGACATTTATGACTATGCTAGTAGTTGGGTGAAAATTTTTAGTTTATCAGGACCCGATGGTACAAATTCAAGTTTTGGACATGAAATTTCTCTTAACTGGAGCGGAACACGATTAGCTGTATCAGCTTACCAGAAAAACAAGGTATACATTTATGATGCAACGGGAACTGGCTCTAACGTATGGGCTTCGTATGTTTCTAACACATTAAATACGTCTTCTTTATCATTATCAGGCGGAGATGAATTTGGTTACTCTATATCTTTAGCACAAGACGATGGTAATAGAATTGCAGTAGGTGCACCGGGAAGAAGTAATGTTTATGTTTACGAATACAATAGTTCTAGTAGCAATTGGGGGTCTGGACCCGTTTGGTCAGCTGGAGATACTGGTATGAAAAACCTTGTAGCTAAAACTCTAGACGCGGACACTGGACTCGCAACTGCTTATCTACACGCACACAATGTGAGTAATAGGTTTGGTCACAAAGTAAGATTATCCGGATTTGGTAATTATTTGATCATAGGCGCACCCGGAACTGTTGCGACCATTGATTCTTCATCCGCATACGACCCCCACACTAGTACAACTGCCTATTCAGGTGGAACACATACAAGTCAACGTCAAATAGGTCACGTTAGATGTTTCACGAACGATAGTAATACATGGACTTCGGGTACTACTCAATATGGACAGGATATTCTTGGTAAAGCGGGTACTGTTGTTGGTACTGATACTCATCCCGCGTTTGGAACATCGTGTGATATATCCACAAATGGCAATAAAATCATCGTCTCTTCACCATGGAAAAAGGTATCAACATTAGGTGATGCAGGTCAGATAGATACATATCTCATAAACGATGATCTTGATACGTGGTTATCCGTATCTACATCTATAGCAGGTGACAAAAGTGGTCAAAAACTCGGTATGAACCTTCGTTTAGATTTTGCGGGTGAACGCTTAGCAACCGGTGATTTATCGACTGTTAACCAAGAAAGTGCATATTATTCGGGTATATCACTGTACGCTTTCGATTTTGGTACAGATAGATGGTACGATATAACACAACCAATTCAATTACATGATTGGCCAACGCAGGGAAGTACTGATTTTAACCCCTTGGATATAACAAATGGTAAAATAATAGCTATTTCTGATCCAAGGGATCCACCCAACACAGGGTCAAAAGGTAAAGTTGTTTTTTACCAATTTCCTCTCACAAATGCCATTCAAGGTAACACATCTGTTGGTGGTTATGTAAAATGTGAAAACCTTTTTGTAGGTGCTAATGATAATTCCAGTAATACTGATCATACCGTAAAAAATAAAAGAATATCGTTCGGTGGTACGATTAAAGATAATTCATACGAAGAAACGTATATAGAAAACCGTTCGGTTGATGGAGCTGGTAAATCTGAACTACTTTTATACAAAAGAAATGATATATGGGATAAAGCGGGTGGTAATCCTCATACCACATCCGAATCAGATATGGTAGATGATTCTATAAGATTGAAAGCCGCAGAAATTTGTTTAGATTACGAAGATACAAATTTACACGGTACCTACCCGAATGCTGCGACTAGAAATACGCGGTTCAGAATGAATAGGGGTGGTTCGGTGGCTATAGGTGATAGTTATCATAATAACGCGGCGCACATCCTTTCACCTTTTGACGTGAACTGCAGATCTTATTTCTGGACCATGGTAAATATTGGAAACAATACAGCTAAACCCGTCGGGCGGGTACCAGCAATAGACACGAATAATGAACGTCTATTTGAAAATCAGGGTGTTTCGCATAGTCCAATTGGTGGAGGTAAATATGGAACACAACAGTTCGAACGTAGAAATATAAGTTCACAAGTATGGGATTCACAAGAATATGGATTCTACTTTTCAAACAGTAATGCAACAATTTACGCGGCATACCACCCAGGTAATTGGCATAGCACAAGTTGTGGGTTTGGGTGTTGGGTAAAATTGAACGATACACCAGCTAATTGTTCGGGTGTATTAATGTGGTGGGGTGAAGATCACCATAGAGCAGGAACATCATATAAAGGTGGACAGTTAAAAATAGTATCGGGTGGTTTATCAATCGAATATGAAGCAAGTTCAGCTAATGCTCTATCAGTTTCTTATACATTTGCACAGGATACATGGTATCAAATTAGGGGGTTGGTACCCGCCGAAAATGTCCATCCAATGTCGAGTAGTAGTGATTTTCCTGCTATACAAATAAATGGTGTAAGTCAAACAATAACCGGTCCCGGTGAAGGTGGTGTAGCAGCAGCAACCGCATATAATGGTGGTATAAATTGGGATGACTCTTCATATGGGTTTGGTTCAGCTTTGACATACTCGCGTAACGGTGATGGAGATATAAATCGTGATAATAGTTATCACCAAAATGTACCTATTGTAACCGGTGATCAGAATAACGGTGTGAAAAATTGTTGGATAGCACTAATGTCTATAGGTGATGGTGGCGGTCATGCTCATCCAGATAGTCATCATATCTTCCCCGGTGAATTGTTAACAGTTGCTGGTACGACTACAATCGGAAGACATTTGGGTATAAGACAAACTATACCACAATACCCCTTAGATGTAACTGGTGATATAAACTTTACCGGAGAATTAAGAAAAGGTGGTGTTATTCAAACATTTGGTGGTGGTGGTAGTAGTAGTAGTAGTAGTAGTAATACTTTCGTCGCACAGACAGGTTCAACCGCAGGAGTATACCCATTATCTGCAATGGACGCAAACTCCTCGGGTGTACATGTAGCATCTGCAAGTTCTGAAAGTCCGTCCGATTGGAAAGCGTGGAAAGCGTTTAATCAAACAATAGGAGATGAAGGTTGGCATACGGCAGATACTTATAATTCAAGTAATGGTAATTATTCGGGTAGTACATCAACAACATATGATGGAAGTTCAACTGTCAGTGGTGAATGGATACAATTACAATTTACTGTGGGAACCGGTATAGCTATAAATAAATTAGAAATTGCACCGCGATCAACTAATGCGGACTATTTGAAAAGGTGTGCCGGTGATGGCAGAATTTTAGGAAGTACCGATGGTTCGACATGGACAAGTATATCTACATTTTCAGGTAAAACATACACGGAAGGATCATATACTAGTATTACGTTCACGACATCATCTGTTTATACATATTTCAGGTTAGTTGTTACGAAATTGGCAGGTACTGGTGTTTCACCATTAAATATTGGTGAAATGCGATACACGGGGGTTGATATAGCAAGTAATTACATATATTACCCAGAAGTAGGGACAAACAAGAATGTCGGTATTAATACATCATCACCAGAAGCAATGTTACACGTAAACAGACAGACATCAACTGGAGAATCTAATGTATACATACAAGCATATGGCGATACTGTAGGAAATCGGGCAGCTTTATTTTTGGGAACACCATATGTTAGTAGTGACACTGCCCAACCCAAGTGTGCTATAATAGCAGACGCAGTTAATTGGAGTCGCGCAAATTTACACTTTTGTGTAGAAACAACGGCAAATAATGGTAGCGCATATAGGGCGAGTACGTCTAACTCGAGAATGATGATAGATGGTACAAGTGGTTGTGTTGGCATTGGAACAACTAGCCCAACGCAAGCAAAACTTGTCGTAAACGGGTCGGAATCAACATCTTTATCGTATGGTTGGTTAAACAGTACAGGTAACACTGGTACAGCTTCTGGTACGAACTCTTATTCTATATATGCAAATGAAAGAATTGCAGCCGCGGAGTTTAATGCACATTCAGATAGTCGAATAAAAAAGAACGTGGTCGATATAAACGATAGTTCTGCACTCGACAAAATTCGTCTTCTCGAACCCAAAATATACAATTATATCGATGAAAAACAGAGAGGGACGAGTAACGTATACGGTTTTATCGCCCAAGAAGTCTCGAACGTTTTACCGTACGCAGTTACGGTAGGCACAGGTGATATTCCAAATATACTCACGAACTCAAACGTAAGTGTTACGAGTGATAGTAACATACTCGAACTTCGTTTAGATACGACGGTTGAAGGTTTAACTTTATCGAATACATCTAACATTAACATTACGACGGATAAAGACCAATACCTCACTGTACCCGTACTCACATTTTCAGGAAGTAATGTCATAACAATACAAAATAGCGATACGTTTAGTAATGTTACGGGTACGTATATACACGGTGAACAAGTCAGTAATTTTAACCATTTAAATAAAGATGCTATATGGGCAGTTTCAACTGCGGCTTTACAAGAGGTCGATCGACAATTACAGGCTGAAAAGACGAAAGTCGCGACGTTACAAACACAAGTCGCTGATCTATTAACGCGCGTTACCGCACTCGAAAACAATTAATTTTTTTTACCATTCTGGAAAATGTCAGAATGGTAGAAAGTTTATTTACTTTCGTGATGGGAGTGTGTCCATGATTGCTAAGGCGATAACACCCGCAATAAAGAACAAAACAACATAATTACACTCCGTATCTTCTCCTCTACCAGTAGAAATTTTACGTTTCTCCTGGACTGGGACTGATACTTCTTGTGAAGGTCTCGGTCTTTCAATAGGATCTTCGTCTAATGGACAGTAACCTATCATTTATACTATAATTTATAAATTAATTTCGACTGATTTTTTCTTTCGTCCTCGTTTACCCTTAGTCTGAGTAACTTTAACTTCACGCAATTCACCGTCACCTTCTTCACCACCTTCGACGTCAGTTGTAGATGGCACCTCGGCAATATCTGAAATATCATCATCGTCATCTTCTATGACTGTAGCTGGTTCTTGTGCTGGTATACTCGTCGTGTTCATGGGTGGTGTTGGTGGCATCATAATGTTACCCATAAGACTCGAAATATCGAACCCGGGACCTTGCATTTCGTGTCGTTCAGTACTTGGTGTCGTTGACTGTTCCTGTTGTTGCGCCTTTGGAACTGTGTTCTGAACCGCAGACATCATATTCTGAACAAGTCCTGGATTCTGTTTAATGACATCATTCATGTTCGGCATGACAGATTTGAACATACTATTCGTTAAATGAAACATCATTGCCGAACCTCCGAGCATCATAATCAATTTAATTTCTGGGGCGACATGCATTTTAGATCTGTATTTCACGTACAGTTCTTCGAATACTTCATCGTAATCATCTACATTTTCCATAACGTTTTCGGACCATCCATCGAGTTGAATTTCAAATGGGTTATATTTCTTATTCATAAACTCAAGACCTGTTGTACACGCAATAAGCATACGTCTCGAAAATTTAATCGATTTATCTACATCTATACTATATGTAATTCGCTTTACTTCGTTTCTAAGTTCGTCTACAGGGGAATATGCATTCAATCGTTTATTTACCGTAAACCCTTTTTTTTCTAAGCGTCCAAGTTTATTCACGAGATCCGCCTTCTCTTCATCAACCGTCTTAAACCCCGGTGATGGTTTTTCTTCTTCTTCCATCATGTATCCACCACCGTAATCCATTTCGGGTTCTGGTTCATCGTATTCACCATAATCAACGGGTGGTTCTGGTGGAGGTACAGATGGTTGTGCTTGTTTATTTGGATTAGCAAAAGAATCAATATCTTCCTGGAAAACTTGTGGTTGTGGTGGTACAAATTGTGTTTTCATTTGTGAAATTTGTTTTTTTACAGGCTGAGATCGAGGTCGAGGGACTTCGATTTCAATTTCATTCATCAGGGCCTGTTCACTATCATCAAGTTTCATAACATTCGTATTTTTACGATCAAGAATAATTTCACCGTCCATTACTCTTTATGTTGAAACTATTCTAAACTCTTTAACGCACTTTATAAAAAATGTTGTTTCATTATAAATGAATCTTAACGCTACCAACAGAAACACAATCCGTGCCATCGTCATTGTCGTCGCCATCTTATGTGTCCTCGCCATGTTTCGTACCAGCGGGTACCAGGGCAAAGAAGTCGAAATCGAAACCATCAATACAGGTTCGCTCTTCGATATTCCATCGACCGAAGACTGTTTGAGCACCGCCTACTACTCCGATAGTAAAGGTGGTGTTTGTGACGGACAAAAACTTGTTCGCGAACAAGCGAGTTACAAGATGAAGTAAAATCTCCAGTATATATAAATGGCTTTAGTGACTAGTCAATCCACTTTACCCGATTTTGAATATGAACACCACACGGTTATACTCGATAATTTGGATCACGGTTCAGAAAATACAGATTTTACACTTCATTTACCAACACCACTTGAAAATATTGTTCAGGCTCAATTACTTGCCGCGAGTATTAACACAACTGGTGATGCCCAAAGATGTATCCACGTCGGTATAGAACAACTCAAAAGTAACTTTTCACAACGTGGTAAAAAGGATCTCGATGACGCTGATAATCACCTTAACGGTGTTTTCGGAACAATTATATGTGAACACACATTACACGCTGCGAGTAGCTCCCAGAAAGCAGTATTCTTCAGAAACGAATATCCAATTATCCAACAATATTACAACCCAATTCGTAAACTCGATAGATTAACTTTTAATTTAGATAAACAAGATGGTGCCGCGGCTGCATGTGGGGACGCTGTTTTTGTTTTTAAATTTGTGTGCAAGAAAAGAAATTTAACCTATTAATTATTTCAGGGCGTCACGCACTTATATTTTTAACCTTTTCTTATTATAAATGTCATCTGGTATTGTTCAACTTATAGCAATTGGTGCTCAAGACGAACACATTATGGGCGAACCAGAAATATCTTTTTTTACGTCAACGTTTAAACGACATTCTAATTTTTCACAATCCGTTGAAAAACAGACCATTCAGGGAGCCGTGAAAGCTAATTCTATGTCATCTATTCGTTTTGATCGAACTGGTGATATGCTAGGGTACACATACCTAACAATTGATAATAACTCACAAGCACTTGATATTCAAAGATGGGATACACTTATAGACAAAGTAGAACTTCTCATTGGCGGACAAGTTATTGATACACAAGATGCTATTTTTACAGAAAAAATAGCAATCGATACATTTGCGACAAACGTATCAAAAAGTGCAAATGGTACACACCCGGGTGTAAGCGCGCGGTCGTATTTCTACCCATTCAGATTCTTCTTTTGTGAAGGTGCACAGTGCGCTTTACCCATAGTTGCTTTACAATATCATAACGTTGAATTGCGTATACATTGGGGAACAGATGCAGGAAATTATAGTTTCGAGTGTTACTCAAACTATTATTATCTCGATAATGAAGAACGTGGTAATCTCGTATCGCGTAATCATAATTTAATTATCACACAAGTTCAAAAAAGTATTCCATCGAATCAACTTTCACAAGAACTCACGTTTAATCACCCAGTGAAATATCTCGCATCTTCGGATACAACAACCGAAGGTGCATTAACATCAACCACCAATAAAATCAAAATCGAAATAAATGGTTTAGATATTGGTAATTTTAAATGGGCAAAACCACACTTTATAGATGTTATGAATTATTACCATACAAACTTTGTTACGTCCCCCGATTTTTTCTTATACTGTTTTTGTTTATCGACGAGTTCACTCCAGCCGACAGGAACACTCAATTTTAGTCGATTAGATTCTGCAAAAATAGTCAGTCAATCCATGGTCATTAGTGATCCTATATACGCAGTGAACTATAACATACTTCGTATTGAAAATGGTATGGCTGGTCTTATTTACGCAAATTAAAATACACACTTATATTAAAATGGTTAAAAACATACCTACCATCGAGCGGTCTACCAAAATCCGGTTTGGTAAACACGCTACGGATGACCAGGCTGAAAACACGATCGTGTTCAATGCTTCGAATACTGCTATAGATGCAAGTACTGCAGGCTCAATGTATATGTCACCTTTACGCGAAGCAGAATTAGCGGGCGCTACTTTCATTGGATACAGCTCATCAACGAAAGAAGTTGTTGATACGGGTGTAGCAACATCACTTTTAGGTGGTGTCACGTTAGATTCCGCGAGCGAACAGGGTAATGTCGTTTCAAATTCTACACCACACTTTGCTAATGTGACAACCGCGTTTACAACCGGGCATGGTGCAAATGTTGGTATTTCGAATACGAATTCTTCACACATGTTATCTGTCGGTGATAAGATTTTTATGTCAAATACGGGCGCAGAAGCCATAAAAGTTGAAGGTAATGTACGCGCTAATCGATTTTTTGGTGGTACGTCTATTACCATAGATCAAGGTGCAACGAATAAAATTCAGGTTTCGGGTAAAATAAAAACATCGTCAATTGAGACCAGTGATCATATAGCCGTAAGTAATAACCAAACCGTAACGAAACTCGTATCTGTGGGAACACATACATTCATTAACACACCATCAGCGACGGAAAATGCTATATCAACATCGGGTAACGTATCCGCCGCATTTTATAAGGGGGATGGGGGTTTATTATCGAACATCGTACAAACCAGTGCTATTGATGCTGTAAAAACAGATTTGGCGAGTAATTCTACAAGAATAAGTACCGTAAGTACGGATTTGGCGAGTAATTCTACAAGAATAGGTACCGTAAGTACGGATTTGGCGAGTAATTCTACAAGAATAAGTACCGTAAGTACAGATTTGGCGAGTAATTCTACAAGAATTGGTGTTGTAGAAACTGATTTAGCGAGTAATTCGACGAGAATAGGTACTGTAAGTACAGATTTGGCGAGTAATTCGACGAGAATAAGTACTGTAAGTACAGATTTGGCGAGTAATGCGTCAAGAATTGGTGTTGTAGAAACTGATTTAGCGAGTAATTCTACAAGAATAGGTACTGTAAGTACGGATTTGACGAGTAATGCATCGAGAATAACTACTCTAGAAAGTGAAGTACAACCCATAAATAGAGGTGGGACGGGACAAACAACTGCAGCAGCAGCGGCATCTGCTCTCGGTGTCGGGGCAGAGGATCAACCATCGTTTGTTACTGTGAATGCAAATGTTATTGCACATAATGTAGCGAGTACCTCACTTACAGATGGTATAATACCATACACACACTCAACAAAGCAACTTCGCGATAGTAAACTATCGTATAACGACGCAACTTATGTTATATCTGTAGCATCAAACCTTGTTGTTACCGGTAATTTACTTGTTCAGGGTTCTACAACATTTCAAGACTCCAATATACACAGTGTTTCCGATCCAATTATTGAAGTAGGTAATGCAAACACCATCGATACGATAGATATGGGTATAATCATGACAAGACCAACTGCAAATGTTGTAGCGGGTTTTAGAGGGGATGAAAAAGAATATACAATCGCTTACACACTAAGTGACCCAGATGGTGCACATATAGTTCCGACGATGGCAACGAGTGATAGTTATATTACCGCAAATATTTGGGGTAACGTTCTATCAGGTAATGTTACTTCAACTGGTCTCATACACGGTGGGACATTGAAAGGAGATGGTTCTGCTATAACAGCTTTGAATATGGATAATGCAAGTGCGGGAACACTTGCAGTTGGAAGAGGTGGGACAGGTGCAACCACACTTAATGATCTTATAACTTTGGGTACGCACACGACGGGTAATTATGTAACATCTATAACAGGTGGAGACGGTATTACGGCTGGTGCAGCCGCAGAAAGTGGAACACCCACAGTGGCCATCGATGCAAAAGCAGATGGTGGTTTGGTTATTGAATCAAACAAACTCGCGGTCGATTTAGCTGCTTCTTCGATTACGGGTACATTAGCCGTAGGTGATGGCGGGACGGGTGCAACTTCGCTTAATAATCTTATAACCATGGGTACACATACAACAGGTGATTTTGTAGGAACTATAACTGGGGGTGATGGTATTGCAAGCACGGGAGCAACAAGCGGCGAAGACATAGATCATTCATTATCCATCGATGCAAAATCAAACGGAGGTTTGGTTATTGAGTCCAATAAACTCGCAGTCGATCTAGGCGCCTCTTCAATTACGGGGACATTAGCCGTAGGTGATGGTGGAACTGGAGCAACATCTGCTGCAGCAGCGGCATCTGCTCTCGGTGTCGGGACAGAAGATTCTCCATCATTTGTTACTGTAAATGCAAATGTCGTCGCGGGTAATGTAACTTCAGAAAGTATAAAACTTACAGATCCAGCAATAACAGGGTCATTCAGTACAGATACTATAACAATAAATGCAGAAAACAGGACGTATGGTACAGCACCACTTGTAGTTGCTACAGGTGATATAGATAAACTCAATCTCGACAATTTAATAGACGGAGCTCAAGTTGTTGTATCCATTCTTGCAAGTGGAGGAGACCGAGCAGTTTCCAAAGATCTTACAAATGTAAACTTTACTGTCCTAACAGAAGATGTAACCATCGATGAAGATAAACATGGTCTCATGACTTTATCAAATATCGCAGGAAATGTTTATATGAACACTATTGCATTTTCATAAGTTTAAAAAAAATAAAACCTTACTATAATATAAAACATGTCTGGAGGTATTGCTCAACTCGTTGCCGTAGGTGCTCAAGATGCTCATCTCGTCGGCCAACCTGAAGTTTCATTTTTCAGGTCCAACTATAAACGTCACACAAATTTCGCCCAAACTGTCGAAAGACAAGTTATCCAGGGCAACCCTGTTGCGAACGGTATGTCGACCGTTAGGTTCGAACGTAAAGGTGATATGCTCGGCTACGTCTACATTTCCGAACGTGATGGTGCGGAGACCAACTGGAACGCCAGAATTTCCAAGGTTGAACTTTTGATCGGTGGTCAGGTCATCGACGAACAAGAATATACATTTTCTGCCGAGCTTGCTCCAACCACTATGAACCAAGGGTATGCTAGAACTACATACAACGGTGAAACATTCTACCCACTTAGATTTTCATTTTGTGAAAACGCTCAATCTGCATTGCCATTGGTTGCACTCCAATATCACGATGTTGAATTGAGAATTACATGGGGTGCTACAGCTACGGCGGATGCGGAAGTCTATGCTCAATTCATTCATCTCGATACAGACGAACGCACAGCCTTGTCCTCCACTCCACAAAACATGCTCATTACACAAACACAAAAATCTGTCAATTCGGGTTCTAAGGTCCAAGAATTGAACTTTAACCACCCAATCAAATATTTGGTTGCAAAGGAAGCCCGTGGTGCCTCTACCAAACTTAAACTCCAAATTAACGGTACGGATGTTTCCGATTACAAGACAATTATTCCACACTTTACAGCCGCCCCAATTTATTACCACACATCTTCCGGTAACTGTACCGCTGATAACGTAACATTGGTCCCATTCTGTCTCGACACCTCCAAACTCCAACCAACTGGGTCGCTTAACTTCAGTAGACTCGATTCCGCGAGACTTGTTTCGGATAATGTTACATTCGCGAACCACGTGTATGCCGTCAACTACAACGTCCTCCGCATCGAAAACGGTATGGGTGGTTTGATGTATTCCAACTAATTTAATTTAGCCGCTTATTATAAATGTTTTGGCAATTAATTTTTCTCATAGGATTTGTCTTTGTTTTAACGTATGATCCAAAATCTGGGACTTTGGATCATTTGGTAGGTAAAAAACCAGAAACACCTCCACAAAATGCAGAGTGTAAAGAAGGTCATTACCAGGAAATTCAGTTTGCAAAAATGGGGTATTCATGTCCACAACAGCAGAAAACGCACATGGGTGCGATTATAAGAACTTAAAAATTTAGCTCGTATTTTTATATATAATGTTTACATTCGATCGCGATACTGCGACTATAGTTGCCGTGCTCATGTGTATTGTAGCCACAATGTACATGTACAGAGAACTTAACAAAACGAAAACAGAAATGGATAATGTCAGGGGATTTTATGGAAATGTTATGGAATTTTTATCCAGACCACCACCACAAAAAACAAGGTTCAGTCCACGTGTAAGTGAACCTGAAGAAGAAAACAAGGAGATTTCGGAAACCCAAGTCGATGATGATGAAGATGATTCTTCAGAATAATCATCTCATTCAATTATAACTTACTAATGAGTAATGAAGAAATACAAAGCAATTGCGATTCCTGTCACTTTTGTAGGTGATAAACCAAGATTTCTCACTGTCCGGGATCGAAGGTTCAAGGATTGGATTTTCGTCACCGGAGGGTGTAGGCGTAGAGAGATTCCAAACCCCATTAGATGTGCTTTGAGAGAACTCGAAGAAGAAACCAGGGGAGTTGTTTCTTTGAAAAAGGGTGAATATACAGGGTTTAAGTTTGTAGTAAAGGAAAGTCCAACTGTTGAATTAGAATATAATGTCTTCATATTCTTTGTAAATTACACTATCCATGAACAAGCTGAACTTATACGAAAATTTAACGATGAAAAACAGAAAATGAATCTTAGAAAAATTCAAAAACAACCTATTAAGAGAACACATGACGAAAACGATTTTATGAATTTCGAAACACTCGCCGAATTTAGTACAAAAAAACAATGGGATCGCATTGTTAAAAATGTACTTAATAATCCAGAATTTTATGCGTGTGTAACTTCTCTCGATAGAAAAACCTTCTCTATTAAATAATGAAGTCCAAGAACTATATTTTATCACAAATACACGAACTTCTCATTGATAGACATGGATATACGGCAGAACGTGCCGACAGGTACGTCGAATTACACAAAGAGGATAAAGTTTATGAACTCCTCGTTTTAAAAAAAAGTTTAACAGAAGAAGAAAGATACCCAGAAGTCTCATATAGACGCTCTATCTGGCATAGACAGTATGACAGCGAATAAACAATATAAAAAGATAAATAGAATAATAGGTAAGTATGTTTAAACACTGGTGTAAAAACCAGGGTTTTGCTAATAACTCCGATCTATCACATGTGCTCATGGACGGTGGCGTTCTCTCCGTGCCATTTGATAGATTGAATGACTTTTACAAAAAGTGTATAGAAGCTTATACGATAGGCGAAAAAATATTTGTCGTCGAACAAAAAACTGAAAATTATAATTTTTTCATGGACCTTGATTATAAAGATGATGATGAATTATCTTTTGAGCAAATAAAAAGTATATGCAAGGTCATATGTGATAAAGTCTCGAAATTTGGGGGTAAAGATGCTTTAATATCTGTTGCCGAACCTAAACCCGTAGATACTCTCATAAAAACGGGTATACATATAAACTGGTCAGGATTTGTTGTAAATAGATCATCCGCATTAGCTCTAAGAGAACACGTTATAAATACTTTAAATTTAGCATATGGTTCACGTGATTGGAAAGATATTGTTGACATTTCAGTATACGGAAATTCTTCCCGAAATACAAAAGGAAGCGGTTTTCGCATGCCGTGGTCACATAAACGTGGAAAACACGAAGCGTGCGCCGGCCAGGGGTGTGAATTATGTAATAACACAGGTAAAGAAACACAGAGTGAATACTTACCTATATTTATATACAAACACGGCCCTTTATCCATATTACAAAAAACGGAACAAACACCTTCATTAGATATGTTACATATGGCAACTTTACGTACAGAAAGTACCAATCCCGTTATAATCGAAGGAAGTTCTAGTAAGAATGAAGGAAATAATTTTACAAAAATACAAACAAAAAATGAATTCAAGAATCAAGAGGCTCTTTTGCTCGTTGAAGCGTTTGTTCGTAAACATATAGAAGGACAGAGTGCTGCATCAATCACCAAAATGTTTAAACATAAAAATCAATTTCTTGTTTCAACAAACTCTAAATATTGTGAAAATAAAAAATGTAATCATAATTCTAACCATGTATGGTTTCATATAGTAGGAGATACCATATCCCAAAAGTGTTTTTCCACGACTAACATATTAAGACAGTATGGATTTTGTAAAGATTTTTCAGGTAGACGACACCAACTTACTAAAAAAATAACGGACATTATTTACGAAGATGGTAAAGTTGAAAAGTATACACCAAAAAAGAAAGTCGTTACAGCACCCGAACCAGAACAAGATTTACTTGAAAAATTTATAAAGAAGTATATCGTTAAAAAGGAAACATTCTCAATTGAATCACTCAAACGTGAAGGAGTTAAGAAATATACAGTAAAAACGAGGGAAATATGTGATACATGTAAAGAAACTATTTCTTTCACTATTATCAAGGGACAAATACAACAAGTGTGTAAATGTAAATGTCGCGCACATAACCTCACGGATAGAATTGTAAATACACTTGCGTAATGTATTTAAAAGAATAAACGTACGTTAATTTATAATGACAAAAGTAGTTACTGCTCCCGCTCCCATACGTACACGTTCCGGGCGTATTTCAAAGGTTCCCGAACGATTAGACCCGCTCGAAGATCTTCCAGAAGATGATTATTCAGACGATGATTATGAAACTGAAACAGATATTGAAAGTGAAATTGATCTCCTCCAAACAGATGACGAGGATGATTTTGAAGATGATGACAGTGATATGGATGATAATGGCAATTTAAAAGGGTTTGTTGTTGAGGATGAGGATGAGGATGAGGAATAATAAGCTTAAAAAAATAGATATACCTTTTATAAATGGAAGCCGAAGTTGGAACTCCGATTGAATATAATCCAGACGACTTTACAAATAAAGAGATGGATGATCAAAAAGACCCAGAACTGGAAAATAACGAACAGTATTATTTTCCACCTCCACAAAACTATTATGAACCACCTCCACATATACAAAAGGAAGACATATTTTCAAATCTCGATAAAACGGCGTATGTTATTATATTTGTTTCCTTTATTTTAGGGTTTTTTATGGGTAAAACCATGCAACCAGTCATTCTTAGACCTGGATAGATTTACCTCTAATCCATAAATGTTCAGAAGACGTTTGTTGGCCTTCGAAATCACCTATAGATCCTAGTTCTGGTTCTGTAAAATACGCGCGACTCACAATGAGTGGATCATCTAATATATCTTGTGCAACATCTGACGCACTTACATTTTTAGTACCCGTTTTACTTTTTCGATCTCTATACAATCGTAAAAATAAACCGAACATAACTAATACAATAATTATGGTGACTATATTCAATATAATACTCAACATACTTACATTTATATAACAAATTTATTTAGATTCCACCTCTTCACCTTCCTCGACTTCATTTTCACCCGTCGTATCCTGAGCTTTCGTAGACGCCGCCGTAGCCTTCTCGGCCTCTTTATCAAACTTTTCCATCGCTTCGACCGAATTAAATCCCCTTTTCTCAGCCTCCTTTTTGAGAGCTTCTTTAGCATCAGCTTCACGTTTCTTCTTTCTCTCTTCCATTTCTTCTGCAACAATAGCGTCCGCCTCTTTGACGAGATCTTCCATTTGTGCATCTGGTTTTTCTTTTTGAAGTCGTTCCAGGATTTCAGCTGGGTGACTGATTGGTGGTTCATCTGGTTTCGTATAATACTGCGAGTTTTCATCACCTGGTTTAATAAATGTAGCCGCGTTTTCAACCATATCACGTTTACGTTCCGCAAACATCTTCGCCGCTTGAGCTTGATTGTCTCTATACCCCGTCATAAGTTCTTCGAGTTTTTCTTCCGCATAATGCGAATCTTCAATCTTCAATGGGTCAGGTGGAATTAACAACCATTTATACATATCAACAACGTAAATATCAAATGTGGCATCTTCCTTTTGAAGTCGTTTCGCATGTGCAGCTGCTTCATCCCGTGAATTAAATGCACCTCTGATCTTAATCCCAAACTTATCATTCTTTTGAGGTGCTTCCGGGCCTACGACAGAAAGACACGCATACAATTGACCGGGTACGGTCGTATAATCTTGTTCAAGGGTTGACATTGTTTTATTTATATATTTATTTAGAATCATTTGTTTAAGCCCTTTCATTTAAAAAATAATAATATATAATAAAAATGGTTGACGCTCTGTTTAATATTTTTAATATAATGTTTTTACCACTTAATCTAATCGGTATCAGGCCACAAAAATGGTTTGGTGACTTAAAAATGATGTCAAGTGCGTCAAGTGCAATGATTATGTGTTGTTTCTGTTTGATGTTTATGTCTAATCTACAGAGATAAATGAAATATACTTAAAAATGAGGAAATATATAATAATAATGAAACAAAACGGTAAAGGTGGTGAAAAAACGAACAAATGGGGTAAAGTTTTTGAAATCGAAACATCTGATTTTGAAGATGGTGAAATTATTTCGATAAATGGATTTGACTATGTATATATCGATCAAAATAATTCTATTGCCTACCTCGAACAGTTTAAAGGTGAAAAAGAATACGTTAAAAAACTAAAACCGGACGGAATGTTTCGTCGTTTATGTGATAATTACATACATATCATTGAAAAGAAACATCAACTTGGACCAGGAACAACTGATGAAAAAATTGGTTTAGGATCACATAAACTTAAACAATATTCGAAAAGATATCCAAACGCAGATTTTAGGTTTTCATATATGTTAAACGAATGTTTTTGGAACTCATTAAGATATGAAGATACATACGAAATCATGTCCGAAGAAGGTATTGGATTTTTCTTCGTGGGAGGTGAAAATGCAGCTATGCGTAAAACAACACTCACGAACAACACTAAGAAAAAGATCGTTTACTTTCCAGCTAGATACGAAGCTGATTGGAAACCTATTTTCGAACATATCCATGTACGAGCACCTCCATTGTTTTAGATGATGGATCTTTACTATTTATAGCCCTCCTCGCAGTAACATCTTCAATCCTGTAATCTTTAAAACTATTGGTTACGAGATCGACTTTTGCATTTGACATTACAAAATCAATAGTAGAATATTTTAATAATTTAAATAAATTTTCATGATCATCTATAACAAATCCATCTTTCGTATACCCTACAAAACTTCGAACACTTTCCGGTGCATATGGTGGGTCCGCATATATAAAATCACCCTCGTTTATAGTTTGTGTGAACGCTTCCCTAAAATCACACCCTTTAAAAACTACATTTTTTATAAGGTCTTGTATTTTTATTAACTCTTCTAAAGGTGTTATTACGGGTGTAGTTTTATAATGACCATATGGTACGTTAAACCCATTCGGTCCTTCTCTATATACACCTCTAAAACACGTTTTATTTAGAAAAATTAATGTCGCGGCGTGTATATGTGTCGTAGGTAACAAATCGTTATACCTTTTACGTACCCAATAATAATAACTTTCTTTTGATGTCATACCTTCTTCTTCAGTTTGTGGTTTACGGTTTACTTCCGTACCGGTACGAGTATCATATGTTTTAAAAAGTTCAGTTAAATGGTCGTGTACGTCTTTAGGATTCGTTTGTATTTGTCTATACATATTTATTAATTTTTGATTTTTATCATATGCGTACACTTTACCTTTTACGGTAATGTCTTTACTCTCAAGTAACCCAAAGAGAACACTCCCACCACCTACGAATAGTTCGTGATAATTTTCCATTTCACGTGGAAAAGTTTCCAAAACTTTATCGAGAATTTGGGTTTTACCACCTACCCATTTAATAATAGGTTTCATTTATATTAAATAGAATTTTCTTTTTAACCTTAGTAATTCCATTTAAAAAGAAAAAACGAATATAAATAAATGGAGGAGATACGTAAGTACCATAACGAGTCTAAGCGTCTCCTCATCCAATCGGCTACCCGCGAAGGCGACAGTATTTTGGATGTAGGATGTGGATTCGGTGGTGATCTTCAAAAGTGGCGACACGCCGGGGCTAATATAAGCATGTGTGAACCGAACCCAGACTCACTTAAGGAGGCTAAGTCGCGCGCCAAGAATATGAAAATACGTGTTAATTTTTACGAAGGTGATATATTCGCAAGCCCACAAAGAAAGTACGATGTTATATGTTATAACTTTGCGTTACACTATATTTTCGAATCGAACACGTTATTCGAGACGTCTTTATTAGCAATTAAAAATAGAATGAAACCCGGGGGTCAATTCATAGGAATCATACCGAATTCCGATAAGATTATCATGAACACCCCCGTAAAAGACGATTTAGGTAACTATTTTCTAATGAAACATACGAGTTCTGGAAACTTTGGCGAAAAATTATACGTCCATTTAGCCGATACACCATATTATGCCGACGGACCTAAAGTCGAACCTATAGCGCACAAGGATATATTTTTTACGCGCATGGAAGACTTGGGGTTTACTTTAACACTGTGGGAAGATCTTAAAGGGAACCCGGTTTCGGATTTGTATAGTAAATTTAGGTTTGTGTATAAGAAATAATTACTTTTTTGGTTTTACAAACTTAACAAACTTTATGTTTTTTCTCAATAATGGTTTTCTCGTAAATGGGTTTTGTGCGATATTTTCGTTTGAATCGAGAATGTATGCAGATTGTACACTCATTTTTGCTAATTTACGAAATGTATTTTCAGATACATACCTATTGTATCCTATATTTACGGCGTTATTACCAACTTTGAAATTATTATAACTTATAGCATCGTTACGATTCGTATTAAGAGGTACGTTTATACGTTTTACACTTAAATTTTGATTTATATTTATAAATCTAGCACGATCATTTTTATAAACTTTTAAACCTCTCCTAATTAATGTTCCTGGTATTTCTCTAAGAAGTGGGTTTCTCCTCAAGTCGAGTATACGAAGTTTTTTAAGTTTAACGAGCTCTTTTGGTATAGAAGTTAAATTAGGGTTTTCGGGTGCAGTTATCACCTCAAGATTTTTAAGGTTACCAAGCTCTTTTGGTAACGCTTTAAAATCATTATTACCCAAATGAAGTATTTCAAGATTTTTAAGGTTACCGATCTCTTTTGGTAACGTTTTTAACTTGTTTCTACCTAAATAAAGGTCCTTAAGATTTGTAAGGTCACCTATCTCTTTTGGTAACGAGGTTATTTCATTATCATTCAAATTAAGTACTTCAAGATTTTTCCAGTTACCAATCTCTTTTGGTATAGTTTTCAATTTATTACCATTCAAATTAAGTTCAGTAACACGTTCGACATAACCAGGTACCGTGAAAAGCTCTTTTGGTAAAGATGTTATTGGACCAAAAAGTGAAAAGCCCATTCCGTTATTACCACCTTGACTAAGTTGTAATGTTCCGGCATTCCTCGCATTCTTCAAGATATGCTCACCTGTACCTCTGAGATTATCAAAACTTATATTTGTCGGCATCGGTGTATATATTTACATGACATTTTTTATCATTTGTGTTCGTGTTTATCAAACCATTTTTGAGTCCCCATATACGAACCCAAAAATGAAGCTATAGACATTGTAGTTACTTTCAGTAGTAACTCTTTCATTTCTTTAATAAATATTTTTGTTTTTAACCTAAGTCATCATAAACCATATTGTAATTAAAATTAAAAATTAAAAACAATAATGAAATCTATCTGGAAAGCGTGTGAAAACGGCGAACTCGACGAATTAAAAAAACGTCGTGACGAAATTGATGAAATAATCGAAGAAATCCCAAAGGATGGTGATGATTTGAGAGAAGATGAAGACGATTTAAGTTTTGCTGTGGCATTCTGTAAAGATCACGATATGGGTTTGGAAACATTTAAGTATTTATACGAAGAGTGTGGTTACCCTAGACATTGTGTACATTACGCTATGATAGGGGCAGCCGCATCAAGAAATGCAAAACTTATCAATTACATGTATAATAACCTCGACGAACATGAAAAGGAAGATTTTATAGGTGATCTAGAAGATCAACTTGAAATGACGGACCATCCTAATCCAAGTGTATTCATTGAATACGCTTTATTCGAAATAAATAATTAAAACCGATTTTTTTCCTCTATGTTTTCTATATACTTTTAAAAATATAATATTAAATATTCTTAAAAATGTACACAAAACCTACTACAAAATAAAAAAATCTTTACCCCGAAAAAGTCGCTACCAGAAAAAAAAACTTTTTATTTTTATAACAAAGTCCTTGCTATGAGTTAGTTTGTTTTCAAAATTAAATTTTCTTGTTGGTAG
>Ga0066865_10000086_pt1 | contig 20739 bp, 32 predicted proteins | sample ETN01SmetaG_2_FD_66433 | JGI IMG/M metagenome (GOLD analysis project Ga0066865, IMG submission 66433) | Marine microbial and viral communities from oxygen minimum zone, Eastern Pacific Ocean - ETNP2014F12-01SV265 | ecosystem: Environmental > Aquatic > Marine > Oceanic ...
AACACCAGCATCACAGAATGTTAGTGTGCCTTTGGGATCATCACTGGTCAGTTCATCATTCCTAGGATTGTTTGATTCGTGTGCCTCTACACATCCAGGGATGTCCACGATGGGTACACCGACCTGATTTGTGACAGGGACACTAGGTGGCAGGGCTGCAGGTGGAGTTACAATCCAATCACGGACCTCGGGGATTTTAACGTCCCCGATGTCTATATCATTTAATCGGATGTCTCTGATCTCCATCAGCAGTCATTAAACACTGTGCCAACTTGAGACCCCAACTCAGACCCTGCCTTCTGTCCTAGAAGCAGTGCCCAACCACCTGCCAACCATCCAATGTAAGGGATGCCAGCGACCGCAGGGACGGCAACACCAGCAGCGATGGCACTACCTGCCATTGCACCTTGAGATCGTGCTCCAGCGTCCGCGATCAAACACTCGGCGCTTACACCTCCTGTCTTTCCCACTTCACCTATTTCACCTCCCCCGATGTTACGGGTGCCATCCATGGTGTATTGATCGTAGCGAGTTTCATTACGCTTCTCACTACCACCACCAAACAATCCACGCTTATCCTTGTCCAGATTCAGAGATCTATGTGACTCTAGAATGGCAGGATCATTGGCCTTGTATTCAATACTATAACCATCCTTACCTGCTTCAACTTTATAGGAAGAATAAGGAGTCCCTTGCGGGATGTTAATAGTAGGGACCTGTGGGATCTCTGGTTGCTTTGGTCTATGGATAACATATCCAAGCAAACCAATGTGGGCGATAGCAAAAGCACCACCGACCACACCTGCTGCTATCTTTAGTTTATTATTCATGGCAATGAGGGGATAATTGCACCTCCAGTTGCCTTAGGCAACTCGGGTGTTGCAGAATTCATGAGACTAGGTAACGCAGCACTGATTGCCTCAGTTGCTGCTTCAGCAACCCTACCCATTAGGTTGGATCTGATTGCGTCTCTCTGCATGTAAACATAAGCACCACCGCCAAGGATGGATGCAGTCCCAATAAACGAGACTACTGCCATAGCATTAAATACTTTTTGCATCTTTTTCCTCCTTTCCGATTGACGGGGCTTTCTTTGGAGCACTACCATTTTTCGCTGGCGAAAGTCCGAAGGCAGCTAACGAGCCGCTAAAGACCGAGGCTATGAAGGTAGGATCGAAATCTAAGATTTTCTGTCCGTTAGGAAGTCGGACGTAACTGAAGGTGAGTAGGGATGCGGACCAAATCAGGACCACAACTTTCACTAAATTACCAAGAACTTCACTTTTGTCTTCATCATTTTCCTTCTCATCTACAGCAGGCTTTGTGTCTGCCATGATAAGTTATACCTCTGCTGGTTGTTTTTTCTTTCCAATGTTGTATTTGGACTCAAGAGTCCATTCACCTTTGTCCTTGAAGGACAAAACTTTAATTTGATTCAGGGGTGCTAGGTCAGCAACCTCTTCCTCTCTCGCGATTGCAATCAAACCCCAGTCTGATAACAATTTTGCAATGCGATTTCTACGTTGGATGTCATTCGTGGTGATGTTGGTTGGTTTTCCATCCAACGCAAACAACTCCTTGAAGTGTACAACGTAATACTTACCACGTTTGTGGAGAATGTGACAAGACTGATACAGTTTGCGCTCTTTCCTAGACGCAACACCAATACGGGTGAGGGTTTCTCTTACCTTGAGAAAATCGTCGGGTTCTTTAAGCGTCACTTCCAGCATCATGTCTTGAGACCATTGGATCTCGTCGCTCATTTCTTACCTCCAGTATTCAATTTAGATGCAATAATTTGTAGTTGGTCCTGGGTTAGAATCTTTAGCGCCGCTTGTGCTTTCTCAGTGTTGTAACCATAGTATCGTTTAACTAGGTCAAGATCACCGTCCTTTATCTTCTTGTCCCATGGAGAAAATCGTTTCGACTTTCTCACACTATATAGGTAATATTGATATTGTAGATCGTTATCAACGTGATCACACATATTCATCATGTTAGCGAGCATCAACGTGTCAATATGATGCATCATACATTTGTTGATAACGTATGATGGATACTTCTTCATAGCAAGAGGATCCTCTGTAAGATCTCCCTGCTTTAGATTGATGCTGTTGAGATAATCTTTAAGAGGGATGTCATACTGTTTCATAGAGGGATGCCAAAGGAGTAGATTCAGTGAAGTTAGTGACCAGCAATTCAGTCTTGAGTTTATTGTCTGCCCTATGCTTCATACCATAGGTGATCTTAAACTCTTCCTGGTTGAAGTCCTTGTATGCTTCCTTCAACTCATCGTCAACGTTATATGTAACCAACCACTTGTGAGGACATACCTTACAGTCTTCTACAAACTGAGTGTGATTAAAATTCTTATGCATCTCTGCGTTAGTGCCGTAGAGATAGGTGTTGATCTTGTAAGGAGGATCCAAGAATACAAAGACATCTTTTCTCTTACACATCTCACGATTCATCACAAACTCATAGTCGTGGTTGGTGATATGCCAGTGCTGAATGATCTCGGTGACTCTCCTCAGGTGGTGAGCACCACGGGTGGTGAAGTTTTGATTAGATGCAGTCTTAGAGAAGGAAGAGTTTTCAGTCAACCCGCTATAGCTACACTTATTAAGAATCCAAAAAAGCACAGCTTGGCGAAAACGATCTGCGCTGGATATCTCTGCTTTAGCAGATAGGAATAACTCTTTCGCTTTTTCTTCTGTGCTGTTTTCGACTTTGATATTATAGAGAGTATGCGATAACTCATCCCCACGCTCTTGGAGCATCTTCCAGAAACTGTAGAGATATTCATACTTATCATTGATCCACACAGGAATATCAGGATACTTCTGGGAGAATAGTAGTGCTACACTCCCGCCCCCAACAAAGGGCTCACGGAATTCTTTGATCTCACTTGGAAACTTCTCAAGCAACATCTTTGCTACCCTTGATTTACCACCAGGATAACGTAGTGGAGTTTTCAAATACTTCATGAAATAGAAAGGTTGATTTGTGGCATTTCAAATGGACCTACATTCACTTTACCACATGGGAATACGTTGAATGAAATAGTCCAACGGTCATAGTTATCTAGTTGACGACCTGAGTAGTGTCGTAACCAGGAGGGGAAGAGGATCAATGTATTCTCCTCAGCATCAAACTTGTGATTGATGCCCCACTCACACTCCATCTTATCATGCTGGAAGACATCTAGTGTGTCATATGTGCGAGGTGTAACAGGATCATCAAAGAAGGTAGGAGCACCAGGGGTGAGGTAATAGACAGCACTCAGATAGGACATTGGGTGCCTGTGTAAGGGGTGTCCAAACCCACTTCCAGCAGGTGCATGGTTAAACCACATAGAGGAGATCTCTAGGGCATCACAGTAGAGTTTGTATGCATACCTATACTCTGCCAGACAGTCCCAGAAGAATTGCCTCAACTCTGTGATAGGACCCTCTTCTACCTTGTGAAGATCAGGACGTGAAGTGATGACACCCTCAGGAAGGTTTGACTGTTGAGATGGATACCCATCCATCGATTCAATCACACGTTTGTTGAGAGTTTCATTAGGTTGTTTGTATGTCCTGCACACGACAGGAAACATATGTACTTCAGTCCCTTGCATAATGATCAAGTCTCAATGGTCCTAGTTTCTTATTCCACGATTCAACTTCTACTCTGGCCATAGGTTGTCCATGTGCGCCACTATTGACGTTACCCCTAGGGAAAGTATTGAAAGCAATCGTAAACCTATTTACTGGATCCATGTTAGGTAAACTAGCATGAATGACGTAACTAGGAAACACAATTAGACCACCACACCCAGGATGACATGCCAATTCATGACCGATAGTCCCATCTAAATGGAAGGATGCCCACTCCCTCTGGAAGAGGGGATCGACAAAGACCGTAGGAGCACCACCAGTAAGGTAGAAGATGCCACTCAGGTAGGACATAGGGTGCCTGTGGGCATCGTGGCGGTGCCCAGACCCTGCTACGGACTGGTTTGCCCATGCCTTGTTGACTGCCAAACGATCACAATCAATGCCTGTATCAAAGTGAATAGTATCTATACACTCCTGAAACCATGACATCAATGGTGTAAATTCTTCCTTGGTATGAATGTCTGCAGACGTTAGGACACCAGCAGGTTCATTGTAAGATCCATACTCTAAGTCTTGCAGCAACTCCAAGGTATCATCTAGGAGAGTTTGATTGCAACGAAACTCATAGAATTGGATCGGAAAAAAGTTTTTAAGTTCGTAGTCTTGCCTCACATTAAACCAGAATAAGGATTAACATCGTTTTTATGTAGCAAGACACCATCAACCTTCTGCATTAGATCTTCAAGAGAGTAATGAAGGACTCGGTATCCGCTACCAACATAAAGTTGACCTAGGACTACTGCTAGTGTAGCAGTGCCCCAAAAATAATAATAGAATCTCGACTTCACTTGACGTTTCATAGCACCAGTTTCTTACTAGGAGTTTCAATGATACCAAACATTTGCTCAAACTGCTCCACTACTCCCTCCTGAGTATCCGTAGGACCATACACAAGGTAGTCTTTCGGCACAGTTACTGGAGTGTTACGACCAGCAAGCAATGGTGCCCATGGAGCAAACCCTAGGGTGCCTTGCCCGTTAGGGATAGCAACGATAGGATTAGCAACAGTGACATCAGTATCAGTTTCTTCGATCAGGTCGGCAACGACATCTTCGCCCGACCGCATACGCATTAGTTTTACATTCATTTGGTTTCACACCTCATCATTAACTCAGTTAGGAATGCCACCATGTTGATCTCTTGGTCAACAACGAAAGCAGATTTATACTGATACTCAGAGATGACCAGCACTGCTTCAGGAATTGATTTGGGATCAAAGTGGGTGTAGAGATTGTCATAGATCTTTCTCATAATAGCAACAGGCTCGTTGTCCATATTCTGAGTCACCCACTTCTTCATGTTGGTAAACTCTTTATTACGAATATATCCTACGAGGTTGGTAATGTTGATGTCATTAGAGACACCAAGGATACCTGTATCAATCTTCCCAGAAGAAGAATACCGTTGCAACTCATTGAGTGTGCGACGGAAGTCGGGGAAATGTTTCTGGACTACCTCAGCGACAACCTTAGGTTCGTAGGTTACGCTCTCACTATCTAGGATAGTTTTAACACGGTTGAAGAATGCTCCTGCCATTGTTGCTTTCTCCTTACCCTTGAGGGTGAAGTCAACAACAGAGCAACGTGAGTGCAGAGGAGAGATGATCTTATTCTTGTAGTTACAAGTGAAGATGAATCTACAATTCTTTTGAAACTCTTCGATGCAAGCGCGAAGAAGCATCTGCACATCAGGTGTGGTGTTGTCTGCCTCATCAATGATGATGACCTTGTGCTTAGCAGTGGAGGTCAGAGAGACAGTAGAAGCATAGACCTTTGCCTGATTACGGACGGTATCGAGGAAACGACCTTCGTCAGATCCGTTGATAACCAGACAGTCAGCACCCAACTCTGCACACAGTGCCTTGGCAATGGTAGTCTTACCGACACCAGCAGACCCTGAGAGTAGGAGGTTAGGAATCTCACCCTGATCCAGAAACCCTTGAAAGATTTCCTTAGTGCTCTCTGGTAGAATACATTCGTCAATAGTTTGAGGACGATACTTTTCTACCCAAAGAAACAAGTTGGACATAATCAGGGTTCGAGTGCGATGAAATAGTTGAGGGAGGAGTTGGAGAGACTCGTGAAGTTAGCAATGTTACGTCGTGAGAGACATACATGGTAACTACCAGGGAGCAGTTTCAGATTCTCAACCTTGAAACAGTAACAGAAATTACGACGCTCTTTGGTCATGCTGCCAGGATCATTGAAGGTAGGTTGCTTCAATGGCAGAGAGAAGACATTGGAAGTATCATTCTTCTTGTCCTTCACACAGATGCTATACTCACCTTCATAACCATAGACACAGAGGTCTTCCACACCATAGACTTTAGATGCCTGCATCAGTTGCTCCAGATCCTGCTGTGGCAGGTCGAAAAACAATTCGGGATCAGGAAGGTTAGGATTAAACTCAGGGACCGCACCGATGATCTCAGGGTCACTGTAGTAGAAGGTGGTCTTACCCTTGGTATCTTCATCATAGATCACAACCTTCTTGCTGTCGGGGAAGAAGAGAGTGGGACTCTTGAAGAGGGACAGAGCACCGAGGAAGAGAGGCAGATCATAGATCGCCATCTGCTCAGGGATGCCTTCACGGATTTGCGTGGCAGCGATGATATTCTTATTAACCGAAATTGTTTCCACAATCTTACCAGGCTCAATAAGAATAGACTTGTTAATAGCACTGAAGTTACGCAACACCTCAATGGTTTGCTTGCTCAGTTTAACTGTTTGTCTTGCTTCAGGTTGCATAATTACTGGGGGTAAGTTTCGGTTTGTGTGGACTGGTCACTGAAATGAATCAGCAACACCGCATAGTGTAGCACCTTCATGAGGTCACGTCTAGCGGTGCCTTTCTTGTCATAGCGAGAGGCATACTTTAGGATGTTACTCCTACAGAATGCCTCAGCGTCACCACAAGCATTGATGAGATCAAGGGTTTGGATACCATCAGGACCACTGGAATAGTGTGCCCTGTAGGTATCCGAAATGTAGTCTTGCAACTCCTTGATGATCTCGTTTTCGTTATACTTGTTTGCCATAATAAAACAGAGATTATCTATACAGAATATCAGAGATTGAGAGGATTGTCAACGGAAACATCAACGTCAGCGTCAATCTTATCATACAATTCGATGAATGATTGCTTGGTCTCATCATCGAAACGGTTGAGGCACACCTTGATTGCCTTCACACGGTCAGAGAAGATGCTGTAAGCACGGATGATGTGGACGAGACGACGGGTGGAGATCACTTCATCGACACCACCATCCTTGAAAGTCTTACGGATGATGTCTGCCCATGCAACAAGATTCTTAATGTAATCATCGTCACAGCACTGCAACTCAGCACAGTAGTTGTTGAGCATCTTAGTCTCAATAGAAGGAGCGGGATAGTCCTGCTCAAAGGTCACAGGGAAACGCTCAAGGAATGCCTCATTGAGCACGTTGGTGCCAACGAAACGACCGTCATCGCTACCCTTACCCTTGGTGTTAGCAGTAGCAAAGATGTTGAATCCAGGTGCAGGTGTGACCTGACGACCAATCTTCTTAAGGAAGACACCCTTGCCCTCAAGGATAGACTGCAGGCAGAGGATCTTGTTAGACGCAAGGTCAATCTCGTCAAGCAGCAGGACAGCACCACGCTCAAGTGCTTCGATCACAGGACCGTTGTGCCATACAGTGTTACCATCGACAAGACGGAAACCACCGATAAGATCGTCTTCATCAGTTTCTACAGTGATGTTGACACGGACCAACTCACGTCCGAGTTGAGCACACGCTTGCTCTACTCCGAGAGTCTTGCCGTTTCCAGAAAGTCCAGTAATAAAAGTTGGGTAGAAAATCTTGGATTTAATAATCTTCTTAAGATCTGTAGCGTTGCCAAAGGGTACATAATTGGCATCCTTGGAAGGGATAAGAGATTCAGTCTGCTTCACGACAGTTTCAAGTTGCTCACGCACTTCCTGCACTGAGAGATTCCACTTGCCGATACCTGCTTTGTGATTCTTGAGACGCTTCTTAACAGTGGCAAAGGAGCAAGAGAAGTGCTCAGCAGCACCAAGCAATTCCGTGGTGCCGACCTCCTCGCCATGCTTGGCGGAAAGATAGTTAATGATGTCGTCGGTGGTCACGGGGTGTGGTGCGAAAGTCATGTGTTTCTTTGTTGTGTATACAGTTATTATACACAGGTGAGGGGGGAATGGTAGTCCACCCATGACGGTTTTCTATCTGGCACACGCAGGTAGTTGGTTGCCACCCATGGTTTACTTGCCACATACCGTTGGTATGCAGTGATAGTATCAATGTCTTCGTCATACTTCCACTGATCGGGCATTGCACGAGCGAATGGAGTGTGATCTTCAGGACAACCTGACTGGTATGTTAATGCACAAAGGTGGATTGTTGGTTGACATGCGTGTGTCTTACCGTATCTATATGTATACTCTTCGCATAGAGAAATACCATGCTGCATCAACCACTGAATGTTATCGTCAGATTCTGCTACCCATTTAGTGCATGGATGGTTACGAAATGCACCCTTCTCTGTACGATAAGGAGTCCCATCCTTTTTGAGGACAGGACCAGTATTGAGATACCATTTACTGAATACCACTGCGAGCATTTGACAACACTCCAGTGGCATCTTAACAATGTGTTTGTCTGGCAGCATAGTCGCTGCCAAGACTGGATCTTCATCCACTGCAAAGATATTCATGCAATTTGAGTGATAAAGGACGAAAGAATACGCTTGTTGTTTGCTTTTGCGTTAAGAGTCTTCTTGAAGGCACGAGTGATCTGTGCCTTGGTTGCATCTTCCTGCACTTCAAACTCTACATCATCATTCAACTTGTTGCTTTGGATAAGAAACAACTCTTGATAACCCATGATAGGTGCTGATGTTGCTTTCTGCTTTTTGAATACAGCAGAGCAAGCATTCTTCTGTGCCTGAGTAAGATCGTTGAAGTTGTTGATGATGTAACCAATGTCACGAGCACTGCCGAGACGGAAACCAGTGAAGTTACACTGTGGGAAACGACCCTTCATGTAACGGAGGATAGATTCAGTCATGTAGTTACCCCACTTAGGAAGGTTGTAAGTACGACCAGTCTTACGGCAACGAATAGCAGTGTTTGGTGCCATGGCAGAGCGATGAATCTCATCATCATAGGAAGATTTTGTCCAGTATCCAGACCAGTTGCTCTCACCATCAGACAGAATAGTGACGTGGCACTTCTCAACACTATGCTTAGTAGAGAATTGAGGAATGATGGTCTGGAGTGACATGATTGCCTCGTTTAGAGGGGTGCCACCGAGCATCAGGTGACCAGGCACAGCATCAGGGACAGGACGCTCAAGGAATGGATTGCGGTTGCCGTAGCGTTGCTCATACATCTGAGTCACACGGAAGAGATTCCTAGCATAGCGGTCAAAAACACTGTTACTAAGGTCTCCATTGAGGAATTCAAGGAGATGGAAGTGCTTGCCGATGTAGAAAGTATTTTCCTTGCCAACATGCTCATCGTAGTCACGGATGTCACCGTATGATGCATCATTTACGAAAGCAAAAACACTGAATGGGATGCCTGCTTTGCGACAGAAGAAGCAAAGTGATAGCAGTTGCTTGTAGGTATCATGGATAACTTCTGCCATGGACCCTGACCAATCAAGGAGAAAGATCAGACCATGATTCTTGCCATCAGGACGGATAGTAACCTTCTTGAAGAGGTCTTCATTATAAAGATACTGGTGAAGTTTGGCAGTGTCAAGTACACCAGTCTTAGAGATGGACTCGCGAGCATGTGATGCAGCAGACTTCTTCATCTCAAACTCTTTCTGGAGGTATGAGACCTCACGGGTGCAAGATTTCTTGAAATCGTTGTAGTTTTGGTCAGCAACAGTGAAGTCAATCGGAGTCTCTGGCAAGACAGGGTGCCGCCACTCAGACCAGTATTGCTCAGAGATTTTGTTGATGGTTTTAGGACTGATAACAACGTGATCTGGGTCAATATCAGGGACCTCAACATACTTTGACTGAGCGTATTCGTTGTGGGATGCAATGTCTTCTAGTGCCTCTGCCAATGACTGATCAGTCATTGCCTCTTCACCTCCCTGACGGGTGTATGAAGGGGTTTCAAGGTCAGCATCCTGATTACCTTCGCTATCACCCCCTTCCTCTTGCTCATCATCACCTTCGTCAGATTCGTCAGAAGGTTGCTCATCTTGTGCCTCTTGCTGGTCGCTGCCACCACCAGAATTGTTGTCTACTTCAGGCAAATCAGCGATTTTCTGCTGCTCTTTCTCTGCATTTTCAAACTCTTTGATAGCGACAGCAGCATCGATAGCATCTTGGAAAGTCTCTGCCTCACCTACTGCATCGCGAAGAGGAATCTCCTCTGCAGTGAAGGGCATAAAGGCATTTGCACCCAGTTTGTAGTAAAGATTGATGCGATCGATCAGTTTAAGAGTCTCAACGTTGATCTCCTTGACGCTGAAGAAATCATCCTCGTGAAGTTGCTTGTATCCACCGTAGAAATCCTTGGAAATACCTGCGAATTTACGCTTCATCAACTTCTCAATGCGAGCATCCTCGGTCACATTGACATAGGACTTAGGGCAGGGAAGATTTTCCAAAACGTCATCGTCTGGAGTGAAGAGAGCGTGTCCTACTTCGTGTGCAACCAGCAGATTGAAGACAATTTCCTTAGCATTCCAGATGGGGAGAGTCAGGACGCGGCGATGCACGTCGAAGGATGCGGTGCTCACTGCCTTGTGCTCAACAACAAGGTTTTCAGTGGCGAGGAGTTTGGCGAGAGTGCCTTTGACTTCTTGTACGGTCATGCGTTTCGTGTCTATGCATCTATTATACACACCCACAAGGTCCCCGAAAGGGGTAGGGTGCCACTTTATAGACTGTCTTGCTTCATGGTCGAGAAATCACCCACCTTATCAAAGGTGACCACAGTATCAAACTTGTCCAGAAGGATGTCCCCCTTGTGACTGATGACAAATAGGTTGGTGCGCTCGTCCATACCCCTCAAAATCTTCATCAATTCGTCTGTAGCAGCAGTATCAAGGGAAGAATCGAATACTTCGTCAAGGATGAGGAGATTGGTCGATGCAGAGTTTTTCATCTTGGCAATATCACGCCAGCAAAACAGCAAAGATAGGTCAATTTTCTGCTTTTCACCCTCTGAAAACGATGCATAAGAGAATACATCACGACAACGAGAAAGAATCTTCTCATTGAATTCTTCGTCCAGTGTGAAGTTGACAAAGAAGTCCATGGACTGCAGATATTTATTGATTAAACTGTTAAAAATAGGCACAAATTTACTAATAACCTTACTCTTAATGCCACTGTCTCTGAGGAGGGTGGATACAATTTTTAGGTTGTCAAACTCTTTGCTAACGCCAGCGCAACGCTCTACATTTTCAGCAAATTCTAGCTCATATTGGTCTAATTTTACCTTTTCTGAATCAATATCTGGAGTCTCTTTGTTGCACTCGGCCATGATGTTTTCATTCTCTTTAAGCAGTCGTGCTACCTGCTTATCAATGCTCAGATTATCGCTCTGTAATTCAATAATTGACTGCCCATAACCCTTTAGATCACGCAGTTTGTCATAGAGAAGACTGACTTGCTCATCGATCTTTTTATAACCATCATTGTACTTGACACGACGTGACTCAGCGTCCACCAGTTGACGATGTTTATGCTCTTCTTCTAGGGTTTGACTGCATGTTGGACACTTATCATGCTTGGTATAAAACTTATGATCTTTCTCTGCCTTATTTTTATTCTGCTCAATCTTAGATCGCATGTCACGAAGACTTTCATACTTCTCCTGCACGTCAGCCTGACTGCTAACACTCTGTGCTAGCACACTCATAGAGTGATCATTCTCTTTCTTGCGTGTATTCAGATTGACAATGGTATCTTCGTTGGTAGTAAACTTATTGTGCAGTTTTTGAATCATTCCTTCCTGCAACTCAGTGAGTTTATGGATGGATGCACGTTGGTGATTTAATTTTGTCTCACAAATCTCCAGCGTGTGCTTACATGCTGTGAAATTATCCTTATTATCTTTGACTCGATCCTTCAGGATCGCATTCATTTTTGAGAAGATCTTGATGTCCAGTAGGTCTTCGACCACCTCTCTTCTGTGAGTAGCAGGTAACTGCATAAAAGGGACAAAAGTTGAAGAACCAAGAATAACCACTTGAGTGAAAGACTTGTAGTTAAATTTGAGAATGCTCTGCTCAAGATATTTCTGGTAGTCCTTGTTTGCAGCGGACTGATCAAGGAGTTGTCCGTTTCTATGGACCTTAAATACGTTGGGTTTGATGCCTCTGATGACATGATAGTTTACCTTACCAATAGAAAACTCAACCTCTACGACGCACTCCTTCTCATTTACACTGTTGATCAGTTGAGACTTGCTAATTTTACGGAAAGGTTTATTAAATAGCACAAAGCACAGGGCATCCAACATAGTGGACTTACCTGCGCCGTTGGACCCGACAACAAGATGTGACTTGGACTCGTTGAGAGTCATTTCTGTGAAGGTATTACCTGTGCTCAGGAAATTCTTCCAACGAATCTTTTCAAATACGATCATTTATCTTGCGGTGGCGGGATAACAAATTCATCAACATCAATAATGGCAAAACGATAACCATATTGACGACAATTTTCTTTAACAGTTGCCTCGTCTACCTCCTGGACGGAGAGATCACGAGGGTATTCATCTGCCTTCAGCATTATATAATAACGTTCTGCGTCATCCTTGTCAACGAATAACTGGACGACTCGCTCCATGGCTTCATCATCTCTAACTGCATATACTCCACCTGATTTATTGTCAGTCAGGACAAACATTAGACCTCCAACGCTTCCACATAAAGGGACTTAAGAATACCAAAGATCTCGTCGTGATTTTTATACTCAGAGACACACGATTCTAGGATAGAAAGGGTGTCTTCAACCTCAATCTCTTCATCAATTTCACCCACCTCCTGAGTCATGTCTTCAACAATCTTCAGGTCTGCTAGGTCAATCTGCTGAAGTTTCCTTACGCACCGATCAAACTTAACTTGATCCTTCTCAGATCCTACAATTAGTTTAACATAGGTCCCTTCCAACTGTGAGAAGGTAGAGACATCAATGTCATCCTTATAGTAAACCTTATTGAAGGTGTTATATGGATTTGCGATGAATTCCATCGACAAATCATCTGTATTTAGGACATGAAATCCACGATCATATCCATAATCATTCCAATATAATTGATAAGGGTTGCCGAGATATTGAATAGGACCCTGCCTACTCTTCATATGATAGTGACCAGAGCATGTCAGGTCAAACTTTTCAAAAGGAGAGCGATCAATACCATGGTCCATCTTAAGACCAGGGATAACTTCAAACCCATTCAACTCAAGGTGTCCTAGACACACTCGTGCCTTGGATGCTTTCACCTTTTTCATGACTTGATCCTGATTTTCAGGACAAATCCATGGCAGGAGAAGGAAGTTTGTCTTACCAAACTTCTTAGAGGTAGGTTCTGTGATAACTTCAATGTTGTTGTAGTCACCCAGCAACAACTCAGGTGCATTTACCTTAAGAGTATTCTTGTAATAGATGTCATGATTACCCACCAACATAGACATACGGATGCCACGCTCAGCGAGTGGATCAAACCACATCTTTCTTGCTGCTTCTAGTGAGTTAAAATTCACATACTTTCGACGATCAAAGGTATCACCTAGGCACAAGACCTGAGTGATACCTTCTCTGTCAATATATGGGATAACTACGTTTTCATAAAATTTCTGATACAGTTTGGTGTAAAAAGAATTGTCATTCCTTACACCAAAATGCTGATCAGTTATCAATAGAATCTTCATTCCTTTTACCATTCTCTAGATCACGGAGGCGGCGACGCCAATAACCACGGTCATTTCTATCGGAGCAGGGGTTGTCACGCTCTTGGGCGTCATGCAACTCTTGATTTCCGTCTCGTGCCATTACAGTTTAACTCCTTGTGTAGTGTTTACGACTCTAGTGTACAAATGCATTGTATCCTCTTGGAGGCACTTGAGGTGCCACCTAGTCATCTTAAGCACACCCTCATATGTGGCACCTGTAAGAAAGTTAGCGCCAAGGGGATCCTTAAGGACACTGGTGTAAAGACCGAATCTAGTCTTCTTAACATAGAAAGCATCATCGATCCACTCAGTGTCTGGGGGAATGATCTTCTCAATCGTTGGGTTAGATCCCAGCGATGTAGCAAGGGTCGATCTCTTAGTTGTAGTCGAAGTTTCCATTGAAGTTGATAGAGATTGCTACCCGCTTTCCAATCGCAGGTTGTGTGCGATGCCTTAACCAACCAGGAAACAAAAGGAAGTCACCTGTGGTGCATGGCATCGACTGGGATAGTATAGCATCATCTACTGATTTGGCAAGGGGGGTGAAGCGACGGATGTGATCAAGGGGATCACAAAACTCAATGTCGCCGCCCTCACCCTTTTTCAAATAGAAGACCGATGCAACATGTGCTTGGCGGATGCCAGCACTATGCGAGTGCTCCTGTGTGAAGTCACCGTCTATATGTAGGTTAGCCCATGATGCGACTGGTTGGATATGTGCAGGGCAATACCCTAGGTCTTTGTCCCAGTATTCAATTACATGAGGGATCATCTGACCCACAATCCAATCGAATTCTTTATAGACATGTAAATCTAATATCTGCTCACCAGTACTTACACCTGTCTCACCTGACCAAGCACCTTTTTCACACGAGTCCCATATGTCGCGTAGGATATCCCACGTCAGTTGGATTTCTCTTGCAGTGCCAGAGATAAAACCTTTCTTTATTGGGATATCAAACATTAGTTTCGCATATTGGTTTCGATTCTACTCTTAATTGAATTCATGTCAGCATGGTTGTCATTCTCATCTGAGTGGAAGACTTGATCGTAACCATTCTTCTCAATGAGTTTGTCACGAATGTCCATCTGACGCTTCTCTTTGGCAATACGACGCAGAAATGCATAGTAAACAATCTGTGTGAAGTATGCGAAAGGATTCTTACTCTTAGCAGGATCGAAGTTATCGATGTATTGGACACAATTTTCTACACCATCGGAGATCATGTCCTCCTTATACATGTAGTTAATAAAATTAGGTCTATATGACAGGTGGGTGGCAATCTTCAAGAAGCAATCCCCTAGGTAGTGAGTGATCCTAGGTTTAGGTCTGTCTTGTAGCTTTGCAGTCTCAACTGCTTCTCTATACTTAACGATCTCGCTAAGAAACTTTTTGTTATCAACGTAATGTTGTTTTTTCTTAGGAGGCATTACAGTCATATTTAATTTTTCTCACAGATACATTATAAAGGTTTATGTGTGAAAGGTCAAGCTTGACAACTCTAATAATAATAATTATACTCAACCATGTAAGGGTTGGAAACAAATACTACTTAGAGCTATTCTTCCACTGATCCTCTAGTCGTTTTCTCATCTCTGAGACTTTACCGACTAGACCCATGTTTTCATTCACGGGCACACCAGGATCAGGATCACCATCATCTCTGCCTTCTTTCCTCCACCACATCTTGTACATCATGATTGCCTCTGTAGACATCGGGGCAATAGTTACAATATCTGGCTCTTGGATAATATAAAATTCTTCATCTGCCCAAAGCATCCACTTTGTGAAGCCTGCTGCTAGACCCATCTCACCATCGGGTTTCTCTATTGGGGTGAGAGTGGGGCACAAGGGGTCAGACACATATACCATAGTACAGTTATCTTCATTGGTGGCGATCATCGATCCCATTACTTCCTCACCAGACACCAACTTGACGATGCCGTAGAATTCGTTGTCGTGACGGATGTAGTTAATCATTTTCGTAGGTTTACCTTAGTGATTTCATAATCAAATTTCTCTTCCTCATAGATTTTCAATCTTTCAATGAGGTGACGGAGAGTATAGTTGTGTCTGCTACCTCGGGAGCAATCATCGGCAATGTCATACAACACTGCCTGTGCTTTGTTATCTCCTTTACGCAAGACACGCCCAATAGACTGGAGGTTTCTTACTCTTGATTTGGATGGACTCGCAAAGATTACATTATGTAGGTTGCGAATGTTGATGCCTGTAGAGAATGTGCCGTAGGATGCAAGGATGATTGCATTCTTCTCTTGCTCACAGATTTTGCGAGCCTCTTCTCTTTCGACAGCATCGACACCACCATGGATAAAGAAGATCTTACGATCTTTACTCACCTTATTATTTAGCATCTCCCACAAAGGGTCTCCGTGCTTCTCGATGTAGTTGAATAGGATGAGTGTATTGCCGTCTAGATCCTCTGCTAGATTACAAATTAGGTTATTTCTCTTAGGATGTGTTACTATGTAATCCATCTCTTGCTGATAGGAATCGAATGGCACATGACCATGCTGCAACAACAGGCATTTCACTTTCAGTGGTGTCAGCTGTCCCTTTTTCATTAGATCGACAGTTGTGGTCACCTTATCACAGCGTCCGAATAGACCCTCCAGCACCAACTGATGACTGTACATACCATCTAGGGTCCCTGTCAGACCCACACGATAGCGGGCGTCATGACATTTATTCAGAATACCTGTTAGACTTTTCGCCTTATACAGGTGTGCTTCATCGCCAATGATTACATCAAATCTTTCAAAGAATTTCTTGGGCTCTTTGTATATGCTTTGCCATGTAGAGATAACAACAGGCGCTTCCACATACCTTTCCTGTCCACCCATAATCTGATGGACATAAGCATCTGCTTTCCACCCGTAGTCTTTGAAGTCTTGCGTCAACTGCGAGACCAGAGAGACTGTGGGCACAATGATTAGGATCTCTCGCTCCGCTTTAATATGCCAACGGACCAGACCATAGATGATCAGCGATTTTCCAGATCCTGTAGGCGAGAGTAGTAACTTGCGACGCTGCTTAATTGCCGTGAAAAGTGCTTTGAGTTGGTAGTCGCGAATCTTAAATGGCAGTCCCAGAGATCTAACAAAAGACGCCACTGATTCTGGTGATACATATTCTTCCTCATCATTTGGTAGACCAAAGTATTTACTATCTTTGATCGTGTATTCGTATCCTTTCTCGTCAAGATACTGTGTTAGGTAATCATATAGTCCGACATAGATCTCTCCTGTGCCAGGAGAATACAATCTGATCTTGCCGTCCCAAATTCTCCTCTTATATTGCGGCATGAATTTAGCGCCAGGCACTTCAAACTGGAAGTGCTCGCTTAATTCTTTATGGATATGTTGCTCACCTTCAACCTTCAGAAAAACTTCGTTTTTCTTTTCGATAGTTATCATCTGATACCATAATACTTCACAATCTCAATAGTATTCTTGATGGCAAATCCACGACTGTCGATTTGTTTAAGAATCCTATCAATAGAATTTATACAAGTTTCAAGGTAGTCGATTTTCTGCTGTGCTCTGGTAAGATCTGGGTCACTATCAATGTACATGGGAAGATCACCCTTGAGCACTTTGAGTGCAAAGGGTTTTTCTTTATACACTGAGGCAGATGCCTTACCTGAATAGTATTCAAACTTCTCCCGAAGCATTACCTTGCGCTTCGTCTCTGCTTCTGATAGCATCAGTTTGAATTGATTATAAAATTGCAAATACTTTGCATGGAGTCTGGGTGTTTCCATACTGTCGTTTGCCAACAGCTCAGGCAACTCCCTGTGATCAAAGAATTTCTCTGCATCCTTTGCCCACATCTCCTCAATTTTTTGTAAATTCATTAAGTAAGTCGCTTATCACGGGTATAGTTGACAGTATCCTGTATCTCAAAGCGCAAGTAATTGAATGTTACCTGTGCCATGGCATACTCTGTGCCATCTATTGTAGCATTAAATTCTAGTGCATTCAACCCAGTAGGAATTAGATTCTCAAACTGGACATTGAAATTCATTTTGAAGTTACTGTTGAGCACAGACAGTGTGCCGTCAGCATACAGGTCATCATTACCAAAGAGTGCGACCATTCTGTTTCTGAAATCCAACCTCTCCTGTGTATCGTTAGGAGTACCTAGGGCACGGATCCAGTTGTGCATAATCATATAGTTAGTCATGTCCTCATCCACCATGAATGACATAGTGAATGGCTCATAGGTCATGAATCCTTCCAGAGGCAATGGTCTGTAAGGTGTAGGTTGCTGCTGTATACCCAGTGTAATCTGAGGGATGTTGGCAGATTGCGCGAAGTATGCAACCTTAGGATACTTGGCAAGCGTAAACTTAAACCCAATGGGCGACAGGAAATTCCTGTTTTCAATTTGTTTATTCCACGTTGCCATGTGTCTTAGGATATCTTGTCCTAGTATTTATAGGAGTGTATGTATATCCAACCAGGGAAAGAGAGGCTTTATAACTCCAATAAGTCGAAGCAAACCCTCAGCAAAAAGTGCAAGCACAACCCAGCCAACACAAAAACTGATAATTGAAGCATTACGATTATGTTGTCGTATGGCATCATCTATCATCTCCTTGCATTTTTCTTCTGTGATGTAATGTGATGGTTTAATTTCCGTCATCCTCATTCTGCCAGAAATCCTCCCAGTCTTTTTCATCAGCTTCGGTGATGTTTTTAGACTTCTCGTCGCTTGTAACGCGCTCAAAGAAATCATCGATGAAATCTAGGTCTTTCATTCAGCGTATTCTTGTAAGTGGTCTAGGACTTTGTTAAGTGCATCATGGGCACCGTCGTGCCAGTCCCCATTCTTGTCGTGATGCTCACCATTATATAGTGAGGTCTTTAACTTGTATATTTTAGCAAGGAGATCGACCTTTCGCATTCTATTCCTAGGCATATATCCACCATATTATACCTTATTTAACAAAAAAGCGCCCCATAGGGACGCTAGGAAAGGTTACTGTTAGGGCATTCTCACATAAGTAGCTCCTTGCAAATTCGTTTACACGACTTGTTGGTTTGTATATCACATTCAATTAAACATTCATAGTAATCATTCAACGCTTCCATCTCCATTTCTTCAATGGTCTGCTCTAAGTGTCTCCACTCAGTTAACTGACTTTGCGATGTTAGGTTGTGCATACTCACCTCTTGTTTGGTTTACATTTTCATAATTAAGAAAAAGTAGGATGCATGATAACCTCCATATTCTATTACTACTTATAATTGTTTTGGTATCGTAATATACTTTTTTTACTTTTTAATCTAACTCCACATAAAGACAAAAAAATACACCCTAGAAGGGTGTGTGGGAGGAGGGATTACATTTTACCCTCATGTTATGGGAATCGCTAGTGCGAAATTTTGGGCATAACAACAATGATTCCCTTGGTTGGGGTTCTCTAGGACGGACCTAGCAGCGAGCACCACCTCTAATCATTTACCTTACCCCGCCAAATTCCAACAGGGTTATTCGGTCACTCCCGTGTTGAGCGATCAACTCAACAGATATAGTATGGCATAAAAAAAGAGGGGCGTCAAGCCCCTCTGAAAAAATATGTGAAATGGATCACATAAGGTTAGTAACCTTAACACGTCTGTAGTAACGGTTGGCGTTGGCGGTAAGTGCGCCTTGACCCTGAGTAAGACCCTCAGCGAATGGGTTAGCGACCATTCCGTAACGAGTCTTAAAGCCGATCTTAGGCTGGAAGGTGTCAGGACCCACAGCGCGGACCATCTGGAGGGGCACATAAGGGCAGTAGAAGAGACCTGCGTCATAAGCACTGCTACCTTTGTAACCAGCCACATAGAAGTGAGCGTCGGAAACGTTGGCAGAGTAAGGATCGACGTAGACCTTAATACGACCGTTGAGCGTACCAGCAAGAGTGCTGCTGTTGTCGTCGGGCAGCAAGTTGCTGTTACCAGACAGAGCAGGGGTGTAGTCAAGCACACCAGCCATGGACAGAGCAGATGCCACATCAGCAGAGCAGATGAGGATGTTGCCCTTCCCGCGACGAGTCTCGTGACCGATAGCATTCATGTCTCTCTCGATTTGGAAGAGAAGACCTTTGAATTTCTCAACAGACCAGCGACCGTTGGAGTCAACGTCGAGGTCAAACACGCCTGCAGTTGCAGTGTTGTTTTGAGCGCCAGGACGAGCGATCTTGTAAACAGTTCTGACAACCTCACGGTTGATTTCAGCCAGCACTTCAGTGCTGAGGATGTTTGCAAGCTCAGACTCAGCGTCCAAACCATGCACTGCCTTCAGATCCTGAGCAAGCTCAAGACTGTATTCTGCTTTCAGTGCTCTTGACTTGGCAGTAACAGTAACCTTCTCAATCGAGAATCCCATCTCGTTGAAGTGGTTGTTAGCTGCGTCACCCAGTGCTTCAGCCTGGGCAGTAGTCATACCTTGACCACCGATGGTGTAGTTACCAGCAGCGTCAGCAAGCAGACCAGGGTTAGATCCAGTCTGAGTGTTAGAGGCAAGACCGTTTGCGCTATTCTCAGAAGAATGCTCAGTGTCAACTTCGTTGAAGAAGGTCTCAACGCCGCTGTTAGCGATGTCTCTGTTAGTGCCCTTAGTGGAGCGCATTGCGAAGATCAGTCCAGTAGGACCAGTCATAGGCTGCACGCCGCAGATGTCATAAGCAATAAGCTTAGGCATGGAGCGTCTGATCAGAGAGATCAGCACAGGGTCGAAACCTGCAACAGGACCCGTAGCAGTGCTGCTACCAGAGTAACCTGTACCACCCAAGGAGTTAGTAGGAGCAGCTTCTGTTACCAGACCGCGCTCTTCCTTGAGGAATTTTTCTTGGTTTTCCAGGAGGACAGAGGTAACCGCCTTTCTGTAGGTATCCTTGATAGGATCGAGCTCATTGTGCTCAAGAATGGGGTTCCACTTTTCCTGGAGTGCTTCTGCGTTAAACATTTTTGTACTCGTAGGTTAAAAGGGGTAAAAAATTACTTGCTCCAACGGGAGATCGCCTGGGCATATGCTGCCATTGCGTCGCCAGTAGGTGCGTTCTCGACTTCAACATCCTCAGTGACCGTAGTCGCTTCAGGTTTTGTAGAGAAATACGATTCACGGAGGGTAGAGACTTTCGC
>Ga0066865_10000087_pt1 | contig 20448 bp, 6 predicted proteins | sample ETN01SmetaG_2_FD_66433 | JGI IMG/M metagenome (GOLD analysis project Ga0066865, IMG submission 66433) | Marine microbial and viral communities from oxygen minimum zone, Eastern Pacific Ocean - ETNP2014F12-01SV265 | ecosystem: Environmental > Aquatic > Marine > Oceanic ...
CGACTCCGCGGAAACTTTGACGGCTTGTAGATCTGCCAAATTAGGATGATGCCGCGCTAGTCGGTGTCGACAACTCTTGGAATGTGTAATGGCAGAAATTCCGAATACATGGTGGGCCCCAGCAGCGCGGGATTGGCAAGATTGGGAAGGCCAGTGCCCTGCGTGTCAATAAAGTACAGTTGATGGGACACCGGCCCAAGAGGGGGCCTTGAATTCCTCAACATGAAAACTCCTTGTGAGTGGCCAAAACAACATAACTCCTACCGTGGGTGTATTTTTGTTTTTATTGGGTGACCATAAAAGCAGCTTCTCCGCCGTTTGCACCGTTGGTAATACATTTTCAAAAAAACACGCAAACCCCCGCACGCCATGGCGAGCCACTTGATTTTGCCGATATATAAACAGACTCACGTTGCCCGTGCACACACCATGGCCATGAGCAACGATGCGGGCATCCCATTTGATCTCGACGTTTTGCAAGCAAACATGGAAGACCAGGGGTGGACGCAAGGCGTAATTATGCACAAGCATCTCAATTTTCTGGCTGACACGGTCTCGGAGCCGCGTCAGCGCATTTCGGTGAGGGTAGTGCAGGTTGACGACCGGAAGGGTACACTCTTCATAGACCGCTGCGACCTCCGGCGCTGCATGGCGAGCAGTGCTCCCGCTCCACTGTCCAACGAAATCATCGCCATGCAGCAGCTCATCGAGTCCGGCCGGCAGTCCTCGGAGTGCCATTCTGGCTGCTTGCGGTACCCCTTCAATTTGATGGAGGCTGCTCTGAACCTGTTTGCAAACCCCAATCAATACTGCTTTGTGCGCATCCTGTACGAAATCAAGATCGGGTCGTCCCTGACCAACAATTTCGCCTGCATCGTGCCCTTCTCCTCCGCGAGCGGGGACGTCTGCATGCAAACCGCGTGGAACGGCTGCTGGTGGGAGTCCATGGTGGAGTCGCGTGGGGGTTTTCATATGTCAGGTGGCAAGCAGTTCATGTCTGTCATTAGCAAAGAGACCCCGGACCCGCACTATGCCACCATCATGTCGTCCTTCTGCACGCGCGCATGCATGAGCTGGGCGTCGGCGCTGATCTCCCCCTTCCTCACGCCCGCCCGGCGAGACCGCGGGCAGTCGCGTATCAAGGAAATGCTCCTGAATTACAACGACCTGACCTATGTGGAATTCAGTCTAGGCCTCCACGTCCCGATATCGCACATGCACGTCTTTTTGAAGAAGCAGCTGCCGTCCAGCCTCGTCGCACACATCATGACACGGCTACAGCAGACGGGGGCCCCGGACATGTTCAAGACCCAGTCCAACGAGCGCGTCCAGGTGTTCAAGATTGACCTGCTCATGGCCGCCATCGTGGCACAGCTGCTCGAAGTTGAGGCGCCGTACAGAGCGGACTACAACGGCGAGGACATTGGCACGCGTTTCGACTTGGTCTCCCTGGAGGACAAGGGCCCGGACGCCGACCTCATCGCAGGCGATGACTGCGAGGGCATGGCGGCCATTTTCGTCAGCTTCGAACACAGCCTGGAGCTCGAGACACAGGCCCATGGAGCCGGGGCGGGGCCATTCTCGGCGCTGGGCGGTATCATGTGCGCCCCCGAAAAGATGAAGTGGAGGGTCTGTGTCGCGCGCGGCACGTGTCTGCAGGCATCAAACGAGCAAAACCACACGTTTGCCGTGGTCATGCACCACATGACGGTCGGCACCCGCTTGCACGTCATCGAAACTGTGAGCTCCCAGATTGTCATGCCGCCGGGTGCCTCATCCACGGCGCGTGCGCAGATTTCGCACCTTGCTCCGGCGGCCGCGGTCATCGACGAGGCGCGGGCGCAGCGTCTGTATCAGCACGTGTGTGTCTTGGACGAGTTTATGGTGTTTGAATTTGGACACATGGCGGGTGAATACGGCATACACTTTGGCGCTGCGTGCTTTTTCACCTACCACAAGCACTTTGTCGTGTCCGAGGTGCACCGCGAGTCGCAGGCGTTTTCCCGCTTTCGCGAAGAGTGCCGGTTGCTGCAGAGTCTGGGCGACACGGAGCAGAGAATACTCCTGCTGATCACGCAGGAGGCCTACATGCACCTGTATTCGCAAATCAAGCAGCTTAACTTTTCCCTGGGCCTCCGCTGGAAGTCCGTGGGCAAGTCGCGCCCGGAGCACGGCGTCGACCTCCATCTGTCCGATCACGCCCTCAAACTCTTCACCTCTGGCATTCGCAGAGGCGGCCGTTTCACGGGCGAAGAGTTGTCCCAGATGAATTTCGGATGCGTCCAGCGCAACCATTTCTTTCTCGACAGCGTAAGCGGGGACTACTTCATGCCGTGTGCGCAGGACGACCTTGACATTCCCATCGACTGCGACAATTTCCACAGCCTCTTGCTGTATTACGAATTCACGCGGCTGTTTACGCTCGTGTTTTTCAACAAGTTGTACAATGAGAACAACTCCAGGACAGATCAGTGGGTCGAGAAATATTTTTCAATGCACCCGCGGTCGGACACCAATTTCGATGCCAGCCAGATCTTAGCCCTGGTTTGTTTTGTCGGCGAGAATACCGCGCAGCAGGAGCCAGAAGCCCCGCCCCCGACCTGTAAGCTCAATCCGGGGCTGGTCCAAAAGATTGCACAAAAGGTGGCGGTTCTGGAGGAGATATCGCGACGCATGTCGGGGCTCGTGGCGCATGCACACGGTTACAAGGGCACGCAAACGCGGACTTGCATTGCCTGCGTTCGCAGTTGCGCCAAGGGGGAATTATGCATGCTTCGGATACTGCAGAGCAACCTCGAGCACATCAAGCCGTATTTTTGTGGGAGACTAGAGCAGGATCTCGGCGCACTGACACAAAATGTCCTTGCGAAAATACAAGACTTGCATGCGTGTGATGACGTGTCAGCCTCGCATTTTCGGTCCCTGTACCACGCGCTGCGGCAAGTTATCTTCCGCATGCGCCTGTATCTGCTGCAACATCAAGCGAAAGGTGTTTCGAGGCAGAGAGCTGTACTATAAGGACGTACCTAGGCCAAGCCTTTGATGCACGCGTGGTATTTTATTTTATAAACCAAAAAACTGAAAAAAAAATTTGACACAAATTTGGCTGAATTCGTTCTTTGTCAAGACCACACAAGGTCGTGCATACACACCATGTCAGGAAGAGGCAAGGGGCTCGGCAAGGGCGGCGCCAAGCGGCACCGCAAGGTGCTTCGCGACAACATCCAAGGCATCACCAAGCCGGCTATTCGCAGACTGGCTCGGCGTGGCGGCGTGAAGCGTATTTCAGGCTTAGTGTACGACGAGACTCGCTCCGTGCTCAAGGTCTTTCTGGAGAACGTGATTCGGGACGCAGTGACGTACACGGAGCACGCCCGCCGCAAGACCGTGACAGCCATGGACGTGGTCTACGCTCTGAAACGGCAGGGGCGCACCCTGTACGGATTCGGCGGGTAAAGGCTGCAGAAAGAGCCAGGCAAGCCGCTGATGCAGCCACAATCGAGCACGGGGGCGTTTTAGTCGTCTTCCCCGCTCTCGTCCTCGCTTTCATCCCCATTTTCTTTATCGTCGAGGTTACTTTTTACAAAGAGATACACTTCTCCGTCAACAAACGCAATTACAGTCCTGTTGAGTAGATCTTCTTCCCCTTCCTCCTCCGACTCATCTTCCGACTCTTCGTCGTCTTCCTCTGTTGCTTTGTCTCCAACTTTGGCGGCTTGACTTGCATCGCCGTCTTCCTCTGTTGCATCAGCGTCGTCGTCGTCAAAATCATATGTGCTGTCGAAAATCTCTTGTTTGTCATTGATTAAAAGGAGATCAATCCCTGTAAGCAAAGACAGTATTTTGACAATGGGGTTGAAATCATCCGCGTCCTCTCTTTCAGCAAAGAAAAATGAGAAAATCTGAAACAACTTGAGTTGCCACCCGCCCGTCCCATCGTCTTTCTGCCCCTGCTTGTTCCTGACGTATTCTCCGGTAACCTCTGTAGATTCACAGCCGAATACCTGTGCTATTGCATGCTTCATGTCGCCCAGATACTCTTCCGTGCAACACAACCCGTTCAAATCGTCAAGGTGTTCCGAATCATCATTCGAAGCATTTTCTGTATCATTATGCACCGAGTCATCTACCCTAGCATCACCCAGGTAAGGATTCAGAATTTGCCTGTGTGTTTGGATGTAGTCCATAAAGTAAGAAAATGCACGTAAGAGGCCCGACTTTTCCTCGCCGCTTTCCAAGGGTTGAATAAAAAAAGCCCTCAAGTCTCTGTCCATCTCATCTGTAAGGAAAAAGCGACTTGCGTGCCACGCAGCGTAGCTTATGCCCAGGTGGGCTGACTCGTGTTTCTCAACATCCTGCCCTGCAACTGCCATGAGATCAAAAATCGATGGATTGATGTCCACTGCGTCGTAACTTTTCGTGTATTGATGCTGGCGACTGAAAGCGTCTGAATCGTCACCGCTATTCTTGTCAACTCTGAACATATGAGCGTTTCGCACAGTCCAGTTGATTGACATGAGAGGTTCAGACATGTTCCGCGCCCGTGACGGTGGAATTAACTTACCTAAGCATTTTTCAAGGGTATGAGGGACGTTTATTGGCTCAGTTGTCCCGTAATAATACGTTTTTCGGTACGCTGTCAGATGAGAACAAATTGTGATCAGCATGTCTATCAAGAACTTGACTTTCATCTTTTCCTTATTCTTGTCTGTGTCTATTCTGATCTGGGTGTCTTCCCCCAGCATTTCTATCGCTGCTTTCGTGTATGCAGTGTCCAATTTCTCAATGTACTCTTCTTGTTTGGTGTTGTACAAAATTACCAGTTGGCTTGTGGTCTCTTTTTCGATCATGCCTTGACACCACTTCAGGAGCAAATCCATCTCCTCGCCATGTTTCCCATATTTTTCATCTGATCTGACTATTTTAATGACTTCTTGAAACTTGTCGATATCGCTTTTTGAATGTTCAGTCTCTCCCGGGAATATCCGAGTGCATTCCTTTTTAAATTGATTTCGTAGGCGTCTTTGTGCCAATCTCATCATTTCCAGTATTTGCGCCTGGGAAACATCCTCCGCGTCCGGGTCTTCGCTACTGGCATGCGAATCACTGTCTGATTCCATGTTCTCGCCTTCGTCGCTCATGTCGCCCGTGGCCGGCGCTTCGTCAAACACCACCTTCTCTTCGTCGTCTGCGCCAGGGTCACCCTGTTCGTCGTCTGCGTCAGTGTCGTCTTGGTCGCCGTAAAGTCTGGAGCCACCGCCTTCGTCGTCTTCGTCAGAGTCACCCTGTTCGCCGTCTTGGTCGCCGTAAAGTCTGGAGCCACCGCCTTCGTCGTCTGCGTCAGGGTCGCCCTCTTCGCTGCTCTCGTCAGAAGTTGGAACCAAGTCATTCTCGGGAACTTCTCGTGGAGCTTCGTCCTCTGTACTGCTCTCGTCAGAACTATAAACTGGATATTGTGCGGGAGCTTCGTCCCCTGCATTCGCTACGCTTTGTGAAGAATCGTCGCTGTCTGAAGCAACGTCACTGTCTGAAGCAACGTTGCTGCCTAAATCCTGCTCCATGTCGTTGTCCTGGCTTGATGCGGTGGGAAGAAGTTTGTACTGTACCTTTTCACCATTGATGCCAGTGGCATTGGCATGGGACGGATCGAGTGTTGTACCTGATTCACTGGCCTCATTAGGAAAATACCGGCGTAGTAGACTCCTGGCAGTGGGTATTGGTTCGGCCCTAGGTTGAACTTGTTCTGTCTCGAGCCTTGTGCTGTCCTTGATATCCGCAGCAGGCGGCCCCAAATCCCCGCCGTCATCAAAGTCGTCCTCGGAATCTTCCTCGTCTTCGGTATCCGTATTCGACCCCGAGTCCCCGTCTTCATCGATAAAAAAATGATGGATTCTCTTTGGCCCTTTTATCTCCGGTTCCAATATTTGCCTTGTACATAGTTTGACTGCGAAAAAACGAATGAGCTTCTGCAGTAAAAGGATGACATAGAGCTGCACACGATTAGAGACATCGGCTCGAAATTGCGATCCTACAAACGAGCTGTTGGCATTGCAATTGGTTTTATCGATCACATGTTCAAACAATATCACCATGAAGTCAAAAAAGCCGGGGCTCGTATTTGGTTCAGACTCTTTCTTGAAGGTCCAATGGTCGACAAAATCGAGCAGGGATTTGAGACACTCGATTTCAAACAGTGCCGAAAAATCACCTTCATACGTGAGATTGAGTAAAAATGCAAAGTCTGCGTTCTCTGGATCTTCACCTTCGTCCATGTACTTCACGCTATCCATGTGGTTGACAAAGCTCTCCAACAAGGCACAAAGAATGACAGCGTCTTTTATCTTTTCTAAGGAGCATTGACTAATGAAAGCATCTTTGTCATCATTGACAAAAACTTTCAAATTTTTATAGTAGTCCAGTATGTGCCAGGATCCTGTGCTCTCGGCATCAATTTGTTTCCACTCATTGCCGTGCAATTTAGCCTTCCTCAGCGCTTTCATAGAATCTTGGAAAGTTTTTTCGGCAAACATAATCATTTTGTTGTACAACTGGATAAAGTTGGCGACGCTGCGCACAGATCGCTTTGCTTGCATGTCGTCCTTCTGCACGTGCGCATGCATGAGCTCCGCCGTTTTTGAGCGCGCATGGTACATCCATTTCATCACATACCAAAAAAATTCACTAATCGACGCTCTTGCGTGAGCAGAAGGCGGTATTTGCAAAAAAATCTGATTAACACTGTCTCCGTTGAACATCCATTTGATCTTGTCAAAAGCATTGTTTACTGCCGTCGCGACATCCTTAAACTCGCCGGCAGTAAACAATGCTTTTTCCAGCTCCCACATGCAAACTTGCACATCTTGCCGATTGGCCATCGCTTGTGTGTTGAGCATTTTGACCCTGTTCCGCTTGGTCTGTTCCCATTTCAGTATCGCGTCTCCATCTTCATCGTTGTCGTTTTGACTTTCGCGTTCTCTCATCCCAGGCACCATGCAGCACTCCTTCTCAATACGGATCTGCAGGGCCTTTGAATCTTTTTCCCATGCCTGGTCGTCCTTCTTGATTTCTTTCCAGACGAAGCAGCCCTCGATCGTCTGTGCATCCGGGGCCAATGGATCCCCAAAGAGACCGAGAAATTCTTCCTGGGTGTTTTGTATTTTCATGGAAATGTTTTTGTAAAAGAACCGCAGACTTTCATTCTCATTGCCAAAAATTTGTTCAAAGGTCAAGGGGCTGGATGAGTTCGGTGCGTACTTCTCCGCAATCGCCTTGAACAGATTACTTAGCCCCTCACTTTGACTCTCCCCGGTACAAAATGCTACAAAGTCTCCGAAGAGATCATCGTCGTCATTTTGCTTGGCTATGCTCGAATTTCGCCTCGTCCCCTGATTAATGAGCATTAACGCCTGACGCCTGTCAAACTCGAAGACGGCCTCTGCAATAAAGGCGTAGATGTCATGAGGAATCTCTGCAATCTCAGTTGGCGCGACGGAGCACGTGAAGGTCTTTGCTTTCGTAGTAGAAGTGTAGTAAAACGGATTGATCATCGTCGTCAACTCAGGTTTTCCGAACATGTCTCTGAGAAAATATTGGTCCGCCTTTTCGAAATCGGGCACCAATTTCATGTTGGAACCCTCTTCGATATAATCCATGGCAACGGGCCCTGATTCACTGGGCCGGAAATCAATCAAATCGAAACATTCTGGGTGAAAGGCGTCGTACTCACAAAAAACAGGCGGTTCGTCACTATCGTCTAGTTGATCCCACAGAACGAATACTCGGCGATCGCTTTTTTTGTACACAGTCCCGTATGCTAATTGCAGAACCTGCAGCACAGTGTCATGTGAGTCTTTGCTTTTATCCGACACTTTTTCATCAGAGGTATCCGACACTTCTTCATCAGGGGTATCCGACACTTCTTCATCAGAGATGACTGTTTGGAGTTTGGAGGAGCATTTGTGCGCCTTTTTGGCTTGGACGCGCTGATACGCAAAAACCTCCATGGGGTTGAATTTCAATATGTTGTCCTGAAGATCTTCAAAAATCTGTGTCAACGTCAGGACATACTGCCCCTGTAAAGCATTCAAAACATCCGGCGGCGAGGGACTGGTAGTATATTCATGCCTCCGGAAACTTATCGTGTTCTCCGTCATGCCTTCAATTTGCAAAACAACATCAGGTACTGCATTTTCACTTTCGGACACAGAAATGTGCCTTCTTAGTTCGGTTCTTTGTTCCTGGAGTTCTTCTTTGTATAGTCTCGTTTCATTTATATTCATTGTCTCCTCCTTCAGTAGGGTTTCTATTTCTTTGATCTTTTTCCTTGTTTCTCCAGCCAGTTGTTGGTGTATTTTTCGGACCCCTTCCTGAGTCACAAGAAAGTAATCGTGTATGTCGAAGTCGTCTGTGGTATGCATTCGGTGCTCAAGCATGCCATCCCATTTCAGAATTTGCTCAATGTTCAAATCTTCGTTTTGCCCGCCACCATCCGCAGTTTGGCCATCCGATATTTCGACCCAGAGGTCTGCATGATTCAGCACTTGCGATAGTTCGCCATCGTCATTCATTGTAAACTTTCGGAAAAAACTGTATTTGTCAGACGGCATCTCGTAGTCCTCTGTGCCGCCTTCCAGTCTTTCTTCCAACCGACACGGAAACATGGGGGGAATCAAGCGGGCATTGGGCTCGTCGCCGTCATCGTGCACAAGATGACCGGGGTGTGGGCCGTCTGTCGTGTCAGATTTTTTGATTCGCACCGGAAACATGCCCTCCCGCCGCGCAAACACCTCGCGCAGCTGGATCTGGTTCGCGGCGATGGGCTGGACTTGTCCTTCACCTGATTGTAGGACCTGCCACTCGCGAACCTTTAGCACAATTCGTTTGTCTTTCAAGATGGTGGCGATGAGAAAGAGGTGATAGGTGAGCTTCTGCTGGTCAAGGACTGTATACGCGGGCTCGTTTTGCCTCGTCTGCACACTCTCCTGCCCAGTAGTGACCTGGATGTCTTTCTCCATTTTGCTCAAAATTTTCTGCAGCTCTCCGCACAACGGAGGCTTGAAAAAGCACTCCAGCAACTTCTTTCGGTCGATTTGTATCTGACTCCCCATCCCACCCACAATGTCCTGCGACGTCGGCGTGGCCGACTGCGCTGCTGCAAGCAAACTCGTGGAAATTTTGTCTGGCGGCCACAACATTGCCTTATCCAGGGTCAGCTCACACCCCTCTTGCAGATTTTGGTGCAAGGTTTCTGCGAGCGTTCGGTTGATCTCTTCCTCCGTCAGTGTAAAGTTGGAATGGAGATCAGGTGGGCTTACATTCATGACCTCGTCAAAAACATTGACCTGGTCGAAATTATTTCCATTATCATTGAGCTCGTCCAGCTGTGTCTGCGCTACTTCGTTGGCAATCATGTCATCGTCGTCGAATTCGTCTGATTCTTGGTCGGAAAAATTTGCGTCTGAGTCGTCGCCGTTGTCACTACCCGCATCTTCGCTGTAAGACGGCGCTACTTTGCGCATCAAAGCTGCCCGGGCTTCCTCCTCTGAAAACTCATCCCGGTCCCAAACGCTGGTGCGGAAGAATTCCCACAGCGACTCGGTGCCGCCCACCAGTGCTTGTAATCCAAGGTGATGTTTCACCTCCTCCATGTCTGGTATCTGCAGCTTTGACTTTTTGTCCATCAATTCCTCCAAGGTTCCGAGCCCATACCGCTTCAAAAGCTTGAACCGCTCCATAATTTTTCGTGCGTCTTGATCAGGTGCAAAATTTTTCGGATGCTTAGAAATGCAAATTTTCAGCCCCTGCAGGGCTTCTGCTTTCCGATTTTCAAATGTGTTGTCGGTTTTCCTACGAGCGGCAGGCTGGATTTTGGCAAGAACACTGGCCTGAAGGTAGTTCGCGCGATGTGCTTCATAACTCTCCCAGTTTTGGCACCAAACTTTGAGCTCCCGGGTAGGAAAATCAAAGAGCCGCACCAAATCATTGTCCTTCCAACCGACAGTGACCCAAAACGGCCGCATGTCCACTACGTCTGGCAGTTGTTTATTTCCTCGGTACTGACACTTGTCCTCGTCGTGAAAGAGAATACGACCCTTTGCAAAGCAATGTCTGCAGTAGAAACTATCAAAGGTGCCGGAATCCGCTGAGACCTTGGATTGGGCGTATCGCCATTGGTGTACGGCGGGGCAGAATTTGAAAAACAAGGACTTTAGCTTATCAGACGCCTTTTCAAGTGTTATTGCATCTTTTGGCACCTCCGCATCCACAGACTTCCCCCGTTCCGACGCGGTTAGGTACTCGTGGTGGTCGAGGCGCACCTTATTTGGCAGCTCATACTGGTAAAAAAACGACTGCAGCAGCTCAAAACGCGTCCGTGGGTGCACCTCCGGCGCCTGGCTGTACTGCTGGCGCACGAAAAGGTCCTCGCAGTGTGCGCAGAGTGTGTTTGCGAGTGTGACACCCTCCATGTTTTCCCATGCAGTCGTGTCCGCATTGGACGGGACTTTGAAGCCGGCCAGGGTGTCAAACGATGTCCTGGACGGGCACTGGTCCCACTTTCTGAAGCCTTCTGCAAACTTCCAGTTGGAGGCTGAATCTGTGAAATTCCGACACTGTGCCGGCGTGCAGGAAAAAAATTCCATCGATAAATTGCCGGACACTGTGCCGGCGCTCCACGATTCCTTGCTCGCTTTGACTGCCTCCTCCAAGCAAGCAACTGTTTTGTTTTTCAAGGCATTATCGGTAATCTGCAAGGAGTCTAGTTGTATTGCTTTCAAATCTTCAATCGTAGTTATGCTGTGACTTTTCAGCGTTTTTTCAACCGAGTCCAGTTCTTTTTCGGTAAACGTCGGGGGTGCATCTGTAAATATGAAATTATCCTTGTTGCTATTAAACTCTTTCGCGATTACTCTTTCGATGTCCTCCTTCTTAGTCTCTATTTGGGACAGATCAGTTGGAGTAACCGTAAACAATCTTGTGTTGTTCGATTGGTCGGTGACGTTGGTGATCTCTGTGAATTCTGTTAATTCTGTGTCCAACTTCAGTGCATTCTCAAGTTTTTCCAATGTCGGCTTCCGGATGCGCATTTTTGTTTTGATGTAAAAACAAATGACTGATTGCTTGTGCTGACCCAAGAACGCGCGCACATTCTGCTGGACAGACAATGCCCTTGAGGCGGCCTTGTAACGAACTGTGAAGGAGTTGCCGTTTTCCAGAGTTAAATTATAAAAGGAGGCCAAAAACTCATAATCCGGATCTGACTCTGGCAAGGCGTCGTTCCTGAACACGTACACGTCCTTTCTTAAATCGTCTGAACCGCCCTGCCTCCCAGCTGCAATCTTTATCGTTTCTGCGACTGGTTCGTATACACCTCCATCTTGCCAAAACCAAAAATACCGGTTGTCGACGTACAGCACGGTTTCTCTCTTCATTCTGGAAATCGGCACATATGGCAACCCTTCGAGCAAGAAATAACAGTCGAGAGATGGCCAGACCCCATCCAACTTTTCGTGTACATACCTTTGCAATCCTTCCATAGTAAATGTGACTTTGAATGTCTCCGTTCTGAAACTATTATCGTCAGGAACACCCCGCAGTTTCGATGCACTTGTTCTCAGCCTCTCCAGGTATTTGGCGGGCGGGACCATCCACAGCAGTCCGGCCCTGTCATTTACACGGACATCGGTATCAAAGTCCAACTCCACCTCTGGATCACCGGCAAAAACGGTGATATTGCCGCCGGTATCATCGTCCTGTCGTTCAAAATTCAGCCCATTTTTCGTGGCACCAATTTTAAACGAAAACGCAAGTTGCCCGTTATACGTGAAGTGCATCGTTTTTATGTTGTCATCTTCAGCCTCGGAACACTGAGATGTAACTGTCAACCCGTCCGGGTACCATACCATTTCCTTCTGTAGTGCATCGTTGCTCACCATATCATACGTTGAACACCACTCCTGCCAAAAAATCTTCTCGTGATTGAATAAATGATCGAAATCATATCCGAGACGATGCCGGAAGTTATACAATGCATACGCCTTGCCGCCGATTTCTACCTTGTATGCCCTTTTCAAATTCGAAGCCCCGGAGACGCGCACAACGGTGGGTACTTGTACTCCATTTTTGTAGTCTAACTGCATCGTTTTTTTCACATCATTAAGTTCTTTCTGTTCCAAACTATCCTTGGAGTGGACTATTACGTTTTTGTCCGATTCGTCATAACGGAATACCCTGAAAAAGGTAAATTCAGATTTTTTTTCCTGTACAAAATCAACCTTCCAAAAACAGCACTGGGAGTCGATTTCAACTTCGTCGTCCACATCTACACAGACTGCATCCGAATCCTCCGATGCCTTCTGTCGCAACAACTCGTTGTATACTTTATTTTCGTTCAAGAACTTGTCAATGGTCTGGTCATTGGTCGTTGGCTCGCCCTTTACTAAACAAAATGTGCCGTTTCGGTCAGGCTCATAGGGATTCAGAAGCTTGTGCATTCGGTCTGAGAACACAACATTGCAGAGATCGCAGCGGTGTGGGTTGTCTCCGATGGAAAGGCCGTCAATAGCACACACTATTTCAGTTGCCATCTTATACAAATTCTCCCCAATTTTCAACAGTTTTCCACCCAGGCCCCGGTGCTTGGGCCGGGCAGGCTCTCGCATTTGCCTGCGGCAATTAAAATCGTACGACAGCTCCAATGCCTTGGACAGATAATCGTATTTAAATTCTGACAATTTGTTCTGTTGCTCTTGTGTAAAGTCTCTAAACTTCCAGAACGGTTCCTTGACATTCTGTTCCGACGTTGCCGACATGGTAAAGTACGAAAGATTTGGATTTTCCCGTTCAAACGTGATCAACTTCCACTCAATTTCTTGGACTGGCACCCTTGTTGTAATTTTTTTCCCAACAGCGACTACATCCCCCGAGTCTGCTTCAATGATATCTTTTGCATCAACTGTATAGTCGCCAACCAGTTCCCACACCTCTTCCCAGCACGTCTGTACCGCTTTTTTGCGCCCTGATTTCCTCGGTGCTCCTTCGTGCTGTGTGTTCATATTTTCAACCGTTCTTTCAATGACAATTTTAGCATTTCTCACAGCTTGCTTGCGATCTGGAGCTTTTGATGGTTTGATCGTCGCCTTTTTGCCCTTCTCTTTTCCATTCTTCTTCTTCTTGTCTAATTCAAGAATCTCGTACAATCTATCTAACATGTTTTTTTCGACCTCCTTCTGTTTACGAACTTCATCATTGCTCGTTTGCAGAAGAAAATCGCAGCTCTGGGCTTGAATGGTATCGATTCCTTCGATATTCTCTTTGTATTTGTCCAGCTGTTGTTGGACTCGTGGGTCCATAACACGTTTTGCGGTCCTGTATAACAAACCCAAAAAACGCAGAGACTTTTCAACCTCTTTCTCGATTGCACTTTTTTTGTCATTAGTCAGTGCCAAGGTTAATGCATCCTTTGGAAACGTCTGTGCGAAACGGAAACAATCATTGATCTTTTTCAAAGTGTTGATCAAATTTTCCGTGTTGCATTTTAGTTTTTCAATGGCGAGTGCCTCTTTTTGTTCCCTCTCCTTCCTTTTCAGCATATCATGTCTCTGTTTGGGATCCTCTTCAAAATGCGCCGTCACGAATCGCTCATAGGCTTCTCCATCCGGCAACAAAAATTTTAAAAACTTCGTCAGATCACAATCGGGGCTATTGTTGTTGGGTATGGTACTTAAGGCCGCCATTTTGCGGTGCAATAACGCGTGCCCAACGTGTCAAGTGTTTCTTTATTTGTGGATTCTTTATATATCAAAACAGGGCGCCATGGACACGATGCGCTCACTGTACCTTGTTGTGTCTTAGTTTTGCTCGCTAGTGAGGTTTACAACAAAGACAGCCCCAAGACATGTCACGGTCATAGCTTGGTCCTGGGGACTTGTGAGCGCATTTGAATCAGTCACAGGCGCGACAGCTTGCGGTCATAGCTTGGTCCTGGGGACTTGTGAGCGCATTTGAATCAGTCACAGGCGCGACAGCTTGCGGTCATAGCTTGGTCCTGGGGACTTGTGAGCGCATTTTAATCAGTCACAGGCGCGACAGCTTGCGGTCATAGCTTGGTCTTGGGGACTTGTGAGCGCATTTGAATCAGTCACAGGCGCGACAGCTTGCGGTCATAGCTTGGTCTTGGGGATGTAATTGTACAAAAGAGGAATGAAGAGGAGCGGCAGCAGCACTTGTGAGCCCATTTGGATCAGCCACAAATCGCAAAAGTCACAGGGGCCGTTTTCCTGCAGGCGCGACAGCTCAATCGCCAGGAGCCCAAGTTGAATCGCCACGACCCTGCTGTAGCTCTGCAAGGACACGATGCAGGCGTACCCCGTCGTCGCGTGCTCGGGCCGGATCAGGTGCGGGATCAGCAGCAGCGAGGGCATGTTGTACATGTACGTGCACAGCGGTGCGATGATGCAGTAGACCACGAGGAAAAACGGCCAGTTCAAGACCCCGCCGGTCTGGAACAGGCCCAGCGGCATCAGGGCCCGCAGCGAGCGCACGCTGATCTGCAGCCATGCCGTCGCCACAAACATGAGGTGCAGCGTCTCGTGTGCCAGATACCGCCGAAACATCTGGATGCCGAGCCATCCGGCCACGGCCGAGATGATGGCCCCGACGGTGTTGAAGTCAATGTAGGAGAAACGCGGCATGCTGCTCGGGCACCCGTCCTTTTGCGTCAGAAAGTACGCCTCGGCCGCAAAGATGTTGCCAAAGAGCGCAGTCTGCAGCAGAATCAGCGTGACGCCGACGGCGTAGAACCTGGAGTAATCCGTGCCGCTGCCCGACGCAAGCATGCGCTGAATCTCGCCGTTTGTCAGGGCGTCGCTCACGCTTGCGTCTTGAAACAGGTAGTAGTTGTAGGCCGTCACAATGCAGATCGACACCACCGAGAACGCCGCAAGGGAATGCGACTCCTGCAGGACGATGCTCAGCGCCGTGTTGCAGACGGCTAAGACGCTCGTCATGATCGAGACATTGCGAAACTTGCGGTAGACGACCACCGACTGCGCGTCTGTGTGCGGAATGGCGCTGACGTCGACTTGGTGCAGGAGATTGAACCCCACTGGGATAAAGTTGGTGGCAACCAGCGCAGCGGCGACGAGAAAGATCCGGCGAGGGTCGAAATACTCCACGACGGGACCCACGATCGAAGCCGCCAGAATGGCCCCGACCTGGTACGACGTGGCCGACAGGAAAATCAGCGTGCTGGCGTAGTCGTATCTGTCGGCATGCACGCCCTGCTTGCTCTTGCCGTCGCGGTATGCGTGCCCCTTTTGCACCATCCGCGAGTACACGCCGTTGAAAATCACGTCAATGATGCAGATGCCGAGATTCAGTGCGCCAAGAAGCACGCCCGCCGCAACGCTTGAGTAGGTGCCCAGCGACAGCATCAGCAAGCACACGATGCACAGCGCGCTCGCGAGCATGATAAAGAGCTCCTCGGCCGACTTGTAGTAGCGAACCATGTTGGCACCGGGCGACGCCACTTCCTTCCAGTGACACAAGACCACCGCAATCACCCCGCGCAAGGACCAGGGGATGCTGGCAATCACGCCCATGATTTGACACTGCCGCGCGTCCACGTCCAGTGTCTTTCGGCAGAAGGACACCTGCATCAGGTAGATGATCCCTACACCGGCGACCATGCCTTTGGTGAATATAAAGTAAATGAATAAGCTGATGATCGTGGAGCGATCGTAAAACTCTAAAAAGCCCAGCGCAGGCGCTGTCGTCGACACCTCGTCCCACACGTGCTTGTCGCGGTCGCCATGCTCCGACAACATCGGCGTGTCTTCCGCGACCGAGGAGTCGCCCCGCCTAACTGCAAACGGCGCATGCATGCGATAACACCCTCGGTTCACACACAACCATCACTGCCGTACATATATACTGGCGCAATCGGTGGATTTTTAAATTGTATTTATTCACATCTTATACATGCATCTCCTCGGCTTCGCGGCATCGCGTCAGAGCATGTCGTGTGTACAAACCAATTTTGTTTTGAATTTCATTACGAACAAAGCCACCCCACACCCCTGCTCATCTCTACACGTACACACTGTATTGAACAGGGTCCTTTTAAAATCATAGATCTAACTCTTAACGCATGGCAACCACGTTGTACACGCCCGCAGGTGCGGGGGCGCCGGGGAAGCCCATGGCCATGGCAGCGGGCGTGCGGCCCATGATGCCAAAATCAACCGGCTTGCCCTCGGGGTAGTCGAACAGGTGCCGCGCCGTGAGGATGTACCTGAAAGACACGTTGGTTCGTATTAGGAAGACCATGACACGACACAAATGAGAGGGGAAGGGGGAAGACCAAAGTGACCGTAACTTCAAATAAACAAGCAAAAGCAAACAGCAAGAGCAACCACCTGAAGAACGTCGAGACGAACACGACGATCATGATGATGGCGTCATTCATCATTTTATCCCAGATGAAGGGCGTGTGCTTGCCCCACACTTTTCCACCCAGAAGCCTGTCCATGGCAAAGCAGTGGGCCTCGTTGGGGAGCAAATGATAAGCATCATCCTTGGTTGGCTTTAGGATGTCAACATCCGTTCCATTTTTACCATCCGCATAAACCTCCGCAGAATTGAAGTTCTTCGGGGTGAGGATATTCGCATACAGATTGAAGAAAGCAATGATACCAAATACAATCACAAAGACCTCAACAGTCTGGGTCAGGGTCCAGACCGTGACCTCGATGCGCTTCTCCATGGGGGAGAGATCAGAGGTATCGCGCTGGAATGAAACCTTGTAAAGGTACACCAGTGTGTACAAAGCGTAGATAGAAGTGGCCACAATCAAGAGGTTCCTGAACCAGGTCTGCTCGTGATCCACGACCTTCCACAGCGGCAGGCATTCGTGGTGAACGTATGCAACAATCGCTTTGCCCATGTCTTCCTTATCCGCATTAGTAGGGGTTGCAGCCATGCGAAGAGGATACACATCCTCAAGAACTTTGATATGCGATGAATGCGTGAAGTCTGAGTTACGCAGGGCATTCGTGAGCTTGGTTTTATCGTGACCAGAGTTGAGATAAATCTGTGTGTAGGTCATTTGCCAAAACACGGCCGCGGTTAGAATAAAAGTGTGGAAAATCAGCATCCGCTCCGCACGCTTTTCGGGAGTGATGTTAGTGAAAAACTTTGCGATGATATTTTTTTGACCATCGGCCATCCTTCTGATTCTTCTCTTTCCAGCGGGGTCGTGCATGCCTTATATAGTATTTACTTTGAACACCAATGCGCATTCTGGGAGATTGTTGATAGTCGACTCTTTTCTCGGCATTTATGAGGCAAACAAACTACTTCGCTGTACGCGTCGGACGGGCCTCTGCTCGGGAAGGACAATGGAGCCTCCAGAACTGGTATAAGAAAGTGGGAACATGCCAGTGATAGGGTCTGCAGTTTCCATGCACAAACGGGACAAAGCAACAAGTGCCCTCGGACTAACCAAGATCCATAAATACAGAAGCCAGCGTGCCGAACTTGTCTCAACACGCCAAGCTCCAGCGCAATCTCGGCAAACGACGACTTTACTAGTGATTCTTGACGGTCAAAAAATCTGTCCCGCCACAACAAAAAATACACAACACGGTACAAATATTTGTACTGGAAGAAAAAAGACTCGTTTTTGACTCGGTTTGAGTTCAGTGCAGCGAGGGGCCAAGCGGCATCCACGACAGCACGTCGCCGCACGCGCGCGCGAGTGTTGTGCGCGCAGTCGCCGGCGGGACTGTTTGGAGGTTGCCGTGTCCGTGCATGCGCGGTGCGTCAGCGTTGTATTGCGCTCAGTTTGTGGCGTGGTATGTTGCCGCTGCGTGTTCTGACTTGCACGCCGCGAATGTCGCGCGCAGTGCCAGCATTGTGCTGCGTTCAGTGCTCGGTATGCCCGGTGGGCCGTGAGAATCTGGCGCCCTGCATGCCGTTGAACCCGCGACATTCTGACTGCACTCGTGTACCCATGTTCTCGGCAGCATTGCGACGGAACCATGAGTGTCGTCGACCCCATCACGCTCTCCCACCCCGCCTTGCCGGGGGTCGCTCTTCATGCTCTCGAGGTCAGAAACAAGATCAGCGACATCAAGAAGGAAATGCGGGGTGACACGCTGGAAGAACCCATTCCATTGCTGCCGTGCAATCACACGTTTTGGGAGCGCGAGACGTCTTTTGGAGCCGTCACCGTCACGTCGGGCCTGCAGCTCAATGCGCTTGTCGGCGCCTGCGACATCGTGATCAAGGCCGTCAAGCAGCGTGGAACGGTGGGAGCCAGGCCCATCCTGTTCACGTTCTGTGGCAGTGTCCCTGACTGCGTTCCCCGCGGCAAGGCTTTGTGCACCGCCACGGTCACCGACTCCGCACGCCCATTTCGCGGCACGTACAAGGTCTCGTTCGACGGGAACTGGGGGCTGCACGGGTTGATCGGCACCTGTTCCTACACCAACAAGACCGAGGGGGTGTGGTGCAGCGGCAACTTTGTCGAGGACACCATGACGGGCAAGGGCTCCTTCACCATTGGCGAAACCCACACGTATCACGGCATGCTCCTGAACTGCCAGCCGCACGGGCTAGGGAGCATGCGATGGAAGGGCGGCGGACAGACGGACCTTGCCAAGTACCACGGCAACTTTTTGCACGGCTTGCCGGACGGTCGCGGCAAGTTTGTCCACGTGAAGGATGACTACGAGTTCTACGGGACTTGGAAAGGCGGAGACGTGTTTGGGCCCGGAATCTTCATCGGGTTTGCGGCCCACAACAAGCTGCACATCCACGCCATGTTTCACCAGTCTGGCTGTGTCGACTTCACGACTCCAGAGCAGCAGTACATCTACTGCGAGAAGACCCGGCTGTGGCACGTTCTGCGCATCCCCAACCACCTGCGCGACAAGCCTGTGTTCAAGCTCACCGTCGACGACGTCGATTACGGGGCGCAAATGTTTGAGAACTTTGAGCCGGGCGACGTCGATGCGCTGGCCATGCCGGACCGGATTCTGGACGAGGTGTATTGTCGCCGCGAGTGCTGGGTGCTGTATCCTGGCAGCAGCGACCGGGTGCGCCTGGTCGGCGACTTTCTGCCCTCGGAGGACACTGGACAGGGCACGGCCTACCTCCCCAACGCTCAACTGCGCGGGTTTTTCAGGAAGGGACTGGCGTGCGGGCACGCGGTCATGACCACGGAGGACTTTATCATCGATGGCGCCTACGAAGATGGAATCTTGGCGGGCGAGGCAGAATTCCGCCCGCGCAAGACTGGCACGTGGAGCTACAAGGGCGGCTTGCAGCAAAAAGTCGACAGCGCCACGGGGGCCGAAGATATTGTGTTCCACGGATTCGGGACCCTGACGTACACGTTGACGGAGGGGCTCAGCTCCACGGGCACCCGGCTCAAGAGCGCCAAGCTTTCTGGCAACTGGAACCTAGGGACCCTGCGCTTTGCCTACTGGCAGGTGTCGGACGAGCGGGGGGACGTCGACAAAGCCACGTTTTTTGCCGGGGCGTGCGTGTCAGAGGACATTCAGCGTCAGTTCCAGGATGGAGATCCCAAGGTGCAGGCGTACCACAAGGCGCAAAAGGTGCCGGTGTTTGCGGATGGGTTTGGAGTCTGCGGGTTCCATCGCTCCATCTTTCAGGGGGTATTTGACCGCGGCACGCCGCACTGGGGCGTGTTGATGATGCGGGTGCAGTGGGACCCGGTCGACTCTCGCAAATGGCCGCGTGCACCGGCAGCCAGCAGCCTCTCGCGGTGCTACTCGTCGTTTGCTGTCGTCTACGACCACAGCTCGCCGAGCAACAGCTCCAGGGGCTTCCAGATCCTGACGAAAACCCCGTCTGAGTGGTCACACATACGGCAGGTGTCTGTAACTGTCATGAAGCAGAGTGAGCCGTACACGCGCCAACAGGAGGACGTGCATGCCATCTGGAAATGTATCCTCGACATGGTCATGACCTGCAAGCGCATCGCCACGAGCAAGAAGTTGAAGCTCATGCACAGCGAGTTTGCTTTGGTCCTGGTGTCGCGCTCCCAGGCAACAGGGGAAATTGCTAAGCTGCCATTCTGGAAGGACCTGGTCTACTTTCTGCACCCGCCCATCTCCGGCCCTAGCTCGTCTGTGCCGGGTTCCAGCGCGGGGCCGCATTCACCCAAGAAACGCCTTCTGCAGAACAACGCAGTCCAGAAGGTGAAAAGGCTCAAGTCGATCCACACGACCCTTCTGAACGCCCATAACCAAGGCAGTTCTGCGGCAGGCGGTGCTGGCAGTGGACATGCGATGGCGGGCGGCGGCAAGGCTGCGGCAGGCGGTGCTGCCAGTGGACATGCGATGGCGGGCGGCGGCAAAACGGCGGCAGGCGGTGCTGCCAGTGGACATGCGATGGCGGGCGGCGGCAAAACGGCGGCAGGCG